>Ga0307998_1001433_pt1 | contig 12800 bp, 7 predicted proteins | sample Davwhametageno37_FD_203147 | JGI IMG/M metagenome (GOLD analysis project Ga0307998, IMG submission 203147) | Marine microbial communities from Davis Island wharf, Antarctic Ocean - #37 | ecosystem: Environmental > Aquatic > Marine > Unclassified | place: Antarctic Ocean: Davis Island wharf...
TAAAAAAGGGTACTACATAGCAAATTTCAAAACTACAGACACCACAATTTCAAACACAGTATATTCCACTCCAAACCCGATTATTGTCGTTCCGGTATACTCCTATGGTCCAACTGGATTTGGGATTTATAACTTGAGTGGAAATGCTGCAGAAATGATTCAAGAAAAAGGAGTGAGTAAGGGTGGCGGTTTTTTATCTTTAGCTGAAGATGTTACTATTGAATCCAAGGGAAGTTATAATGTGAATGCCTCTGGAAAAGTAGATTTAGGTTTTCGCTGGTTTATGGAAATAATGGAAGAGTAACGAATAATATATTCTAGAACTTTAGCTCAAAGAACCTCTTATCCTTTTTTTTCTATCAAAACTTTAATAACAGAAACGACAATCAATTCGAACATGATAATTGGCAAAAACAGCCATTCCAACCAAGGCAAAAACCCGGTATAAATTATTAAATCGAAAAAGCAAAACAATACGGTAAGAGCAGCAGTAATTAAAAAAATAAACCTCCACATATTATCCTTCCATTTCAAACTTTTAAACTTCATTGAAATAATTGGTAAAGGAGAAACCATTAAATAGCTAAATAAAAAAATAAGAAATACCCAAACTATTTTTGATTGAAAAAGCGCTACAACCCCCATATCAAAAGAATCAAAATGATACATGGAAGCAAAGTTTTTGAGCATTTTTTCATCTAGTTTCACATACAAATTGTAGGAATATTGCCACTCTGCAAGCAGAGGAATAGAAGCGAAAAACATGGCCATTGCAGGAGTAGGCAAACCAATAAAATTAGTGCTTTGGCGTGTATCAATATTAAACTTTGCTAAACGATAAGCTGAAGCTGCAGTAAGTAAAAAAGCCAACAGAGAAATGACATGTAAGTTCAATGGCCTTTCCAAAAAAGACGTAAAATAAATGCCCAAAAAACCATTAACAAACTGATAAACAATAACTCCGGGCAAAACCCCAAAAGCTACCATATCGGCCAAAGAATCCAGTTCTTTGCCTAAATCAGATTGTGCATTTAATAATCGCGCAGCAAAACCGTCAAAAAAATCAAAGACTGCTGCTACAAAAACCATAATACCAGCTAAGTGCAACTTACCATCGAAGGCCAGTACAATGCCAACCATTCCGAATATGAGATTAATAAGAGTCAGGAGATTGGGAATGAAGTTTTTTATTGTTTTAAACACCTATATATTTTCGAACAAATGTATTTCTATTTTATTCAATACATTCCAACCATTAGCATTAGCTTTTATTTATTAAGTTGGAAGCTTTACAATTTTTTGATCACAGTTGAGTTAAGTGCAGCAATAGCTTTATTTTAGTAACCCCTTATAGAGATGAAAAAACTCCTAAAAATAACATTAATCGTTTCGTTTTCCATTCTGTTTATTCATCAGTTTACTAATGCACAAGCCGTAAAATATTCTAACGAATTTTTGGCAATTGGAGTAGGCGGCAGAGCGTTAGGGATATCTAAAGCAACCATTGCAACGGTAAGCGATGCTACCGCAGGTTATTGGAATCCAGCAGGGTTAACTGGTCTTAAGAAAGATTTTTCAGTAGGTTTAATGCATAGCGAATACTTTGCCGGAATAGCTAAATATGATTACGCAGCTATTGCCACAAAACTGGATGATAAATCATCTATTGCGTTTTCCTATATCCGTTTTGGCGTAGATGACATACCCAATACAATTAATCTAATAGACAATAATGGGCGGGTAAACTATGATAACATTACTAGTTTTTCTGCCATTGACAATGCATTTTTCCTTTCGTATGCTCGAAAAACTGGAATTCAAGGGCTGTCAATTGGCCTAAATGCAAAAGTTATTTATCGGAAAATTGGAGATTTTGCACAGGCTTGGGGATTTGGAATTGATTTGGCAGGACAATACGAACTAAAAAAATGGCATTTTGGAGCAGTATTAAGAGATGCTACTTCAACTTTTAATGCTTGGTCTTACTCATTGGATCAAAATACGATTGATGTTTTTCAAAAAACAGGAAACGAAATTCCAGAAAATGGATTGGAGTTAACATTACCTCGTTTAATTCTGGGTGTAGGCCGCGAATTTGAAATTAAAAAGTTTACAGTTTTACCCGAATTTAATTTTGTAACCACTTTTGATGGTCAGCGAAATACTCTTATTCAAGGAGACCCTGTAAGTATTGACCCTTATTTTGGAATGGAAATTGGCTATGCGAAAATTGTTTACTTAAGAGGAGGAGCAGGGAATTTTCAAAAAGTAAAAGCCGAAGTTGGCGATTTCAAAAAAACTACATTTCAGCCAAATATTGGTATTGGTCTAAGTTTAAAAGGGGTTACAATTGATTATGCATTAACCGATGTTGGAGACCAGTCTGTTGCTTTATATTCCAATGTATTTTCATTATCTATAGATATAAATAATTTGAAAAAATAAAACAGTATGGACTTATTGTAATAGTCCTTCTTTTTTGTCTTGTAGTCGTACTCAACCTTATGGAAATGATTGGATAAATTACAATCAGCGTTATTTAAAGATTCCAGTAAAAATGGACGGACTGTACCGCGGAATTTTACGGAACTTAACCAAGCTTTTGCAAATATTGGAATTCCACTTCCTTCAATTGATCCTCGAACAATTCAAGTATTTAGCCGTGGAAAAGAAGAGTTTGTTTTCGTTGAAGGAGAGTCAGTCGGTAAATTTGACTCTACAGATTATTTAATGTTTTATGACAAAGGAAATGATGGTTGGTTTGACAAGGGGCTTTACTTTAAACCAGAATACCAAGTAAAGCCTCATTATAATTTAATAGGGTTACCCAAACCCATTCAGCACTTCCACCAAATTTGTATTTACGCTCACGGACTACCAAGTTCCAGATTACTTTAGAGTTCAAAAATTGACGGTTTCAGGTCGTGTAATTCGAGAAATAAATCGGGATGAATTAGGTGACCAACTTGCCAATGGGGTCTATTTTTATAGAGTAATAATAAAAGTGAATGGCGATGAAGTTGAAAAACGAAATACTGCTGCTGACTCTTATTTAAAAAAGGGTTTGGGAAAATGCACCTCCTTAAATAAGGTTTACCCTAATAATTTGGCCCAAATGCACCTTCGATATGCTCGATATCTATTGGGTTTTTCATTACTACGATTATTGCATCAAATCGAGTATTCCCTTCCCAGTTTTTAGAAACAACATAATCTTCAGCAACTTCAAACAAATTGTTCATTTGCTTATTGGTAATGATATCGTCAGGGTCGGCATGCTCAAACCTAGATCGGGTTTTCACCTCTATAAAAACCAATTCTTCCTTATCTTGACAAATAATATCTACCTCCATGTGACGTAGCCGAAAATTGGCAAAGAGAACCTTGTACCCTTTTTTTTGTAAATATTTTAAAGCAATTTCTTCTCCTTGCTTACCAAGTTGGTTGTGTTCTGCCATTCATCATTTTAGTTTAAGCCAATCATCATAAAGCTACCCCAATAAATTGGGTTTTCGTATTTCTCTTTTATTCTTTTTTTCGCGTTTTGAAATGCCTCTCGTTTTGATTCTCCCGCTAACCAATGAGAGTAAAAATCATTCATTAACTCTTGGGTAACTTGGTCGTTAACTTTAAACAAAGTCATAACTACATTATCCGCACCTGCCACAATAAAAGAACGTTGCAATCCATAAACACCTTCACCTGATTTTATTTCACCACGCCCTGTTTCACAGGCACTTAAAATAACTAATTCTGTATTATCTAAATTCAAATTCATTGCTTCGTAGGCCGTTAAAATTCCATCAGCTTTATTAAAATCATAAATGTTGTTGTTCGCAAGCAATTCTCCCGCTCCGGTAAACAATAAACCACTCCTTAACAACGGATTATCGGCAATATCTTCTTTTCCTACATTTTTTTCATTTGTTACTTCATTCATAAAGAACCCATGGGTAGCAACATGAAATACTCTTGGGCTCTCCATAGCTTTGATACTTGATTCTGTAGCCGAATCCCCAATTAAAGTCCTGTATTTCCAGTTTTTCTTAGCCATTAATTTAGTGATATTCAAAATCTCTTTCTCTGCTCCTGGCAATGGATCTATAGAACTTACTTTATTGCCCATGTCAATTTTAGACACATCCCCAGCAAACTTTGGGTTACCAATTAAGAAGGCCGAATTAGTTTCATAAACCTGCTTATACCCTTCTGTGGCGTTCAGCACTAAATCTTTAGTATTACTTACATAATAAATATCGTCTTTATCAATCATGTAATAACCGGAGCTATCCACAAGTGTTTCAATATTCATTTGATTATAAACTCCATCTGCAGAAATATAAATTGTTGAGCTATCAGGAATTAAAGCATCAATTTCAGCCCAAAATTCCCCATAGCTCCTTTTGTCTTTTGCCTTGTATTTAATAACATTGGTATAGTATTTAAAGAATTTTCCATCAAGCTCATTTCCATTCGAAAGTAAAACCATTTCTGGTGCTTTACTCTTACTATGAACTACGAGAGCCGCATATAGAATAGAATCGGTGAATACTTTGTCCCAATACCTAAAACGTACTATTTCAATAGCATACTCATTTGGCTTGAGTGTTTTCTTTACATTTTTCCAATTATATTGTTCATTATCAAATATTTGGGAAAATTCTTCAGATTCTTCACTAAGATCCTTTTCTAAAGAATTAATCTCTTTTTCTAACTCACCCATATCTACATTGTTTTCCAATCGCTCACTTGCGCTCATAGAAAGCCCTTTTATCAGTAATTCTTTCTTTTCGTTGTACTGTTCAAATCGAAATATTAAATCACCATCACCCGAGTTTACCACTCTGTTTTTCAATTTTGCAGATGAACTTTGTAAAATGGCTTTGGTAGAAAGTTTGAAACTGTAAATATTACCCAAAGTTTTTCTGGTTTTACTCTTACTTCCGGCAAATTTTATAGCCAAAGTATTGTACGCTTCGAAATCATCTTTAATACTATTCCAGTAACTCCCTTTTTCTTTTTCTGAAAGAGAAGGAAAGTAAAGTGTAAGGTATTCTAAATATTTTTCAGTTGTTTCATCGTATACTTTCATTGCGCCAATGAAATCTCCGCTTGCAAATAAACTTCGGCCCATTTTACTTCTAGTATTGATATATTCTGGATGACCATCATCTAAAATATTTTTGAAATTTTCGGAAGCAGTTTTGAAGTTTACATAAGCCTCTTTAAACTTTTCTTCTTTGTATTTAAGGTCACCCAGCAACATTTCATTTCTAGCTAATTTTATATGGTGTTTTCCGTGAACTGCGAACCAAATTGTTCGTGCATCCATAATATTTTCTTCCGCTTCGGCAAACTTCCCATATTCCATATAAACTTTCCCGTGGTATTCTAACAAATCCGCATAACTGGGGTGTGAGCTATTAAAATTAGTAATAATAATTTCTTTCGCCTTATCCAAAAGCCCATTTATTACTTTTATGTCTGCATCATCAGATTTAAAATTCACATCGGCCAGTTTTTCCAATATTCTAGCTTCACGAATATTTCCTTCTCCAAATTTTTGTTGAATAAGGTTTCGAGAATCAGTATAAATTTCTTTTGCTTCCTTATAGTTACCCATTGCAACATGTATTTCCGCCAATAAAGTAAGATTGTCCATATAGGGAACACTTGTATCTCCCAATGTTTTTTCACTCAAGTCAAGGGCTCTTTTTACATTCTTTTCTGCATCAATATAATCGCCAGTAACAAGGTATAATTCAGAATACAACGACAGCGGTTTAACTAATCGATAATGATCAATTCCGTATTTTTTTTCGTTTAAATCAATGGATCTTTTAATAATGTCCTCAGCAGCTTTGTACCTTCCTTGTGCAATATAAAGAGCCGCTAATTCTTCTGATGACCCCACGTTAAGACCCAATCTCTCTCCAGACTTATCTAAATATTTATAGGCTTTTTGCATTGTTTCATCAGCTTGCTTATATTTTCCGGAAATCTGATATAGTTTAGCTAACTCCATCAAAGCGAGGTAATAATTCAAGCTCTTTTTTCCACTTGCTTCTTTAACTATTTCCGTTGCATTTTCCAATTGACCTTCTGCTTGATCGAACTCGCCCATGTCAATATTTAGAGAAGCCATATCAATTAAAGCCATACCATATTCTTCTGATTTTGGGCCAAATCGTTCATTTGCAATTCGCATTACATTGCCACTGGAAGCATAGGCCTCTTTATAGTCATCGAGGTATGCTTTTAATTTTGCGTAGTAGTGTAAATAAATAGAATACGATGGGTGGTGGTCATGTAATTCTCTTTCTATAACCTGCTCAAAATGCTTTTCATATTTCAATTTAGAATCTCCAAATTGATCTTGCATGTCAATATTAAAATTCGCTAAATCAAGTACTTTCATGGAATATACTGGTGATTCAATTCCAAAATTAACTCCAGCTATCCATTCATTGGCTTCTCTCTCTATTCTCGCTTCTTCAATTTTATTGTGTTTGCGATAAAAATTGTAAAAATGATTATTGAATTGTAGATTCCCAATATGGTCGCTAGGTATCTGTTCTTCAATTCCCTCCCTTAAATCAACCTCGCTTTTAATGGCTTTTTTAAATTTCTTTTTCCTATTGGCATATTCATTTTCAAGCATAACGGCATCTAAATAATAGACACTTGCAGTACCATATTTGTGCACATTGTCAAGCTTGTACTTCAAAAACAAACTTTTTGCTTTCTTTTTTTTGTCCGAGCCTATGTAAGATTGTATTTCTTTTTCTACTACTTCATTATAGAATTTGTGATAACTTGACACAAAATGACTTCTATCGACAGCATTACGTAATTTACCATATTCTTTGTAAGGCTTTTCAAGTTGACCATCATTTTCAGCCATTACAGTTCTACCAAACTGGTTTTTCAAATATGGAAATGATTTTTTATTTATTTTCATGTTTTCAAACAGTCTTTCATTTCCTCGATACGCAGATGCTGCTTTGGAATAATCCCCTTCAAGACGCGAAAAATCGGCTTTAGCCACATATAATTCAGCAAGTTCTATTTGTCTTTTTTTGTATTCTTTTCTTTTAATTTTAGTAGTTTTCTTTTTTAAAGAAGAGTCAACGTTAGCAAATTCTCTTTGTGCAACTGTTCCTTGAAAAGCGATAAGCGCATCAAACTTTCCTTGAGATTTACGATAATAGCCCCGATTTACAGATATCTGCAAACTCTTTTTAGCCAAATCTTGCTGTATCATTTTTTCCTTATCTAAACTTGGGTCTAAATATTCTGGCTTTTTTTTCTTTTTTACAACTAAAGAATCAGGGGTTTCTGGTTTGCTATAATCCAAAATTTTAAAATACTCATTGGCCTTTTCGATATATTCTCCAGCTTTTACATAATTTCCATAATCTGAATATATATCGCTCAACAAGACCATGGCATCACCATATTTAGAACTATCTGGTTTTATTGTAGAATTGAAATAGAATAAGGCATTCTCCAAACTATCTTTAGCTACTTTATATTTTCCTAAACCAATCAAATATTTTACGCCATATAGGCTCAGTATAACATAGTTCTGGGAACTTACTAGCCCCTTTTTCGCGTACTTTTTTTGAAGGCCCTTAACCAACATTTGACTTTGGTGATAATCACCATATTTAAAATTGGTCTCAGCACGTTGTACTATATTTTCGTGTTTCTTTTCCCACTTAGCATTTTGTCCATGAGCCAAATTAGTAAAGCCAATGCCAAATAGAGCAAGTAGGCTAAACCCAACTTTGTTTAAAAATTGTAAATGCTTTCTCATTTAATTCTGACTGAAGTTATTAGCGAATGAAAGGTTAATTCCGAATCGAAGGTGGAAATTTTTGTTTTTGTTTGGCAGTAAATAGGAGACAACATTATCGGTAGCCGCATAGAATTGAATTGGCCCTCCATTCACTGAAAGCCCAACACCGACATTTGAGGCGCTTCTCCCATAAAAAGAATAGTTAACTGTTGCCATTAACCAATTTCGCAGTCTTTGAGTAACTGCAACTCGAATTGAAGATTTAAATCTTTTATTATAGAACTCGTTGTATGAAAGAATGCTTAAATCTGTTTTTTGTAAAATGCGGTAATTTACTCCTATATAAATTTTTGTTGGCAACCAAGTAGTATAGGATTCGTTGTTTGGAGCAAATTTTATACTTTTAAATAAGGTATCCAAAGCACCGGCAATTCCATCACCACCCACAGAGGATTGATTCCAATTTTTAACGCTTTCACCAGTGTAGGTGAAATCAACAGTATCTGCAACTCCATTATTTACCCCACTACCCCATCGAATCATTCCAATGTCATTTATTGCACCTGAAATGGACAATCGATTATCAAATCGGTAAGTAAAGCCTAAATCAATAGCTCCGCCATGATTTCCAGTAACTGAACCAATTAAGTCAGTTTCATTTGAATCGATCACTTGTGCTATAGCCCCTGCGGATTGGTAGGCAAATACTCCATCAACTTTAATTGCATAAGCTTCACTACTGGTTCTAAATCCTAGCTTTGTATCTGTTGTTTTAAAATTGGCTAATCCACTCAAATATTTTGCATGGGCTCCTAGCGATAACTTCTCATTAATATCTTTTGCCCAACCAATAGAAAATTCTGTGTATTGCATATAATCGAGGCCTAAGCCATCCATTGAAATTCGTTCGTCTAAAAACCTAGAATCAGCATTTCCATGCCAGGCAAACTCAAACAAAGCTCTTGGATAGGTGAATCTTGCACTTATTTTTTCTTCAATATTAAATGTAATGTAAGTTCCCCCTGTCCTAAAACCAAAGCCTAATAACGTGGTTCTAACATCAGTCCCAAAATCATTTAAATCTTTCATTCTGCTAATTCCCTTGGTCATATCAATTCGTAAAGAATCTCCATCCTGAGTTACCATATCGCTGTAGTTAAAACCTTCGTTATAAAGCGAAATATAAGCACCACTTACAACTGGCAGCAAAACATAAACTTTACTGAGCGGTGTTCTTGAAGCGTTTAATTGGCTTGCCTGCGGCACAGACCTTAATTCATATAAGGTTAAATCCTGTTGAGCATAAGTCCCAGCTGAAAGCCCTAACACTGTCAAACCCAAAACCATTTTTTGTAAATTTCTCATGTTCTAAAAAGTTAAATTTCCAGTTATTTTAACTCCTACTTTTAAATCGAAAATATAATCACTATAAATTCCGATAACCTCATCTCCATTATTAAAAGTTTCTATGCGTCCTTCTATTCGTACATAAACTCCCTTTAATAGTTCTTGTGTTTCAGAAAGTCCAATTTCATAATTATTGATTTTTGTAATCAAATTATTTTGATCTATCCTTCCTGTACTTGAGTTCACAATACCAGAAGAAGCTATTTCTCTGTCCTTTACCAAGTAAACCGGATTACCCTCTTTAGTTAACACAGGCAGATAATTTTCATCCATTAATTTTAACGAAAGCGTTATTGTAAATGGAAAACCGTTCTGAATGACAGTAGTAACCGTCATCTCATTTACCAAATCAAATGATTCGTTTACTCCAAAAGGAACGGTATCTATTATAGCAAGTCCTTTTATCCTCCCTTTTAAAGGAAGCTCCAAGATGGTTTTAACATCTAAAACAGCAGCTGCATCAATTGAATTGGAATTTTTACCAGAACTATTCGGGTTTGCTTGAGCTACTGCTCCATATTTAAAAAACATGGGGGTTGGCTTCAAAACTTCACTCAAATCACTATTTGTTTTGTCAATTTTTATTTTAGTAAATTCGGGTGACTGGGCCGACCCTTCTTTTATATTAAAAGTTCCCTGACCTGGTTTAAGTACTTTAGTAGAAATGCCAGAAATGCTGTTGTAACCTTCCAAACTCCCTAAATTAATATCCATTGGAACTCCAAACCCATTATTGATATCAATTACAATTCTAGGATCATCGACATAAAGTTCGCCTTGTGATGCAAGATTTTGAAAAATAAATAGTTCTAAAGAGTCTACTGGAAAAATCACTTTTTTACTTTTAAAATCCCCTTCTATTCGTTTGTAAACTAAGTTTTTAAACTCAAAAACCGGATTTGCAGAGCCACTTAAACCAGCTGGAATTGTAATTTCAAAAAGAAAATTTCCTGAAGCATCAATCAGTATGCTATGCCCACTCAAATCCCTTATTTCCTTCGCATTTGGTTCTATCGAAACATTCATTTCTAAAGTATCTCCGTTTTGGTTGTTTAATATGCTTTGAAAATTGAATTTTGCTTGTGCCCCTTTATTTGAATTTACATCAAATGATAACTCAAGACTCCCAGACTCAATAATAACTTTTGAAAATATAACTCCCAATGTTGTATCAAAAGGAATAGATATAGGATAAGTGCCTGGAAAATTAAGAGGGACGCCATTCGGCGATTTTAGAAAAACGTTTCCTGGAAACTGAACGACATCACTTGCTTTAATTATCTGAGAACCGCTTTGGTATTTTAATACCACTAAACCATCTGCTGCTGTAGTTACCACATTTGGATCTGAGTTTCCCATTAAGTTACTCACTCCAAGTTTACTTTTAATTAAAGGAAAGCCAACAACCGGGTTCCAACTAGTTTTTGTAAACTTATTTGAATCGTAATCCTCTTTATTAATACAAGAAGTAAATGATGCGATTATAAGTACTGTAATAGCAATGTTTTTCATACGCTTGTTCCTATTTTAAGCATTTGTTCCAATTCGTAAAATAAGCAAATTTAAAGTGTAATTACAAGGTTTTGTTTCAGTTTAACTGTTTCGAGTAAAGCCAATAAATCAATTTTAGCGATTTTTTATTCAATTTGTTTTTCGAATAAAAAACAACTTTTAACTAAGCCGTTTTTGGATTATGTAAACCCTCTAATTTAAAACATAACAATACACCATTCCACTTGCACTCGTGCTTATTAGTTCTAATCTGCCATCTAAGTTTATGTCCGAAATAACAGGTTTAGAATTTCCTAAAAATGGATTTCCATCCACCTTTTCACCATAAAAATTATAGAGCCAAATATTATCTCGATTTTTGCTGCCAATTGCCACATAATTTTTAATGGGACTTCGATAAATCCCTGGATGAAAAGCAGTACTAAAATCTTCTTCAATTTTTAAATCTTGATTTCCGGAACTAGAATACACAACAAATTTATTGTGATCACTAAAAACGTAATCCTCTATTTCATCATTATTAAAATCGGCCATGGTAAAGTTATGTTGCGATGAGAAATTTCCAAATTGAAGCAATTCCATTTTTCCCGTTAATGAAAGCCGCATCACATTTCCAGACGAATCGCTTCCAACTATATAAGTAGATTTAGGTTCTTCTCCTTTTTGAATCTTAACATTAGAGTTTTTAGCTAAATAAAAGGACTCCTTAAAAGAAATTCTAATATGTCCTTTTCGATTTAAAGCTTGAACTGATCCATCCTTATAAAAAGCCAACAAGTAATCTTTTCCATCGTATTCCAAATAAGTAATTTTTCGGGTCACCATCTTTTTTCCCTGATATTTCCAACCTTTTACAACTTCTCCATTTATGTCATAGCAGACTATAGATCCATCTTTCAATGGTTGTAAAAGTCTATACTTTCTATTTCTTTCGTAATCCATTAAGGAAAGTTCTGCTGACGCATCTTTTTTAAGAGAGATAGGAAAGCCTTTTACGTCTTTTCCATTTCGGTCTATAAGATAAATTTTATTGCTGGTATTAAAAAGCAATTGAAACTTGTCATTTTTAAATTTATCTACTTTGTAAAAGGTACTCAATGCCATGCCCTCAATTTGTCTAGACCATAAAATTCTTCCGGTATTCGATATTAAATAAAGTTTATTATTCACATCCTGCACTATTATTTCCCCCGCCTTAGTATAGTGGTTTTCAAACAATTGCGGCGAAGCAAGCACACTGGTATCCAATGGGATTTCCCAAAGAGAAGACGTGACTTTTTTATAACTAGGATTGTGTTTAAAAAAAATACTGTAGTAGGTCGTGTTGTCATTTTCTCGAGTAATTTGAATAGCTAGTCCTTCAAATTTTCTAAAAAACTCGAGTTTTCCTTCCACCCAATCCTGCTCGTTTTTATTCAAATAATAAGAGAGCAAATAAGGAGAACGCGCTGGAGAGGCAAAAATGGTGAGATTACTTACCGAAGCCATATTCTCACTAAAAGACTCAAAATGTTCATCTTCCGAAAGTACTTTGCCGCCTTTCCAAGTATTAATGAGCTCTCTTATCGCAGACAGTTTTTCTCCAAATACTACGTAATCATCTAAAATAATAAAAAAACGATTTTCCATTCCCTCGAAAATGCCACCTATATTTTTAGATACAATTCCGGATACACTCATTTCGTAAATGTCTACTTCACGGTATTTGTTTATATATAGAAAATCTGTTGCATTAGGTTCTATTAAATCTACAATATCGTCCATCCATAAGTCTGGATTTTTTAGGCGAAGAATACTCAGCGTTTTGTCAAATATTGCAGATACTGATTCACCATCCACATCATTCTGTATTTCTAAAACGGCCAAACAAACTTCACTTCCTACATTTTTAATAAGAATAGAATCCGTTAACCTTTGAGCCGAGTCATTTAATATAAGTTGCTTTTTTTCGAAATTGGAAAACCGATTATTGGATTTCAGATAATTTTTATATTCAAGAGTAAAATCAGAAAAATTACTTATGCTATAATTAATGAAAAACGCAGTATTTATGGGCAATATTTCGGCAACATTATTCGGG
>Ga0307998_1001434_pt1 | contig 12799 bp, 3 predicted proteins | sample Davwhametageno37_FD_203147 | JGI IMG/M metagenome (GOLD analysis project Ga0307998, IMG submission 203147) | Marine microbial communities from Davis Island wharf, Antarctic Ocean - #37 | ecosystem: Environmental > Aquatic > Marine > Unclassified | place: Antarctic Ocean: Davis Island wharf...
ACGAGCCTTGGCAAGTTCGTTTGCCTTGGATTGCGCAAACAGGAGTGCACGGCTATAAAACCAGATGGAATATTAAAACTATTTATGACATCAATAAAATGTTTGCTCTTAATCACATAGGAGATGCTTACAGAGAACCAGGTGTTACAGCTCATGATTATCATACGGCAGTAAATGGAACAGATGGTAGTAAAATAATACCCAGTTTTGATGGTGATGCTAGAGAGAAACAAGAATTTTTCCAACATTTAAAATCGGGTAGAATGATTATTCTTAGATTAAATGCATTTAGTAGTGAACCATCTGATATACAAGCTAAGGTAACCAATAACCCACAGGGCACTACTCCTTTAGGAACTGAGATTTATAATGGGAATGTAACTTTGAAGACTAATACTAATACTAATAATTCAAGAAAAGCACTTAACACAGATAAGATAGTGTTAGAAGAAAATGTTGTTCATGTGTATCCAAACCCAAGTAAAAGTGGTGTTTTTAATGTAAACATATCAACTACAGAAAGTAGTTTGGTAACCTTAGAACTGTTTGATGTTATTGGCAAAAGTATTTACAAAGAACAGTTTACTAACCAAATAGGTAAAGGTACCATAAAAATTGGTGAAGGTTTACCTTTTAAAACAGGTATATACACTTTAAAAATAACTATTAATGGTGAAACAACAAATAAAAAATTAATTATAGAATAATTGTAAAACTATTCTAAATATTTTTAAATTTTTTATCAGCAAAAAAGCGAAGTCTTAAAAAACTTCGCTTTTTTTATTTGCTATTGTATTTGCTTTTTAAAAACCAAGGCATTATCCTATAAAATATTTATTAGGCAAAACCCATATATCTAGGTCAGAAAATACACGAAATAATGGAATAGACGTAAAATGAAAGGTTCTGAGAGTAAGTACCTCAATTAAATGAAATCAAATGAAAGTCCAATAATCAGAACTCTTTTTGCTTAAAATAGGTATATCAATTTTAAAAAATAATACTAAAATCTAAACAATAAGTTATCCTAAATTTCGCCCATTAAATAAATTATTAATCTTTATACTAAAAACTTAACCTGTTAAGATAGCAGGTTGTAAAGAGATTTCTTAGATTGAAGAAAAAAAACTAGTATGAAAAAAATCACTTTTTTATTCTTATTCATTTCCTTGTTTGGGTATTCTCAAACACCAATAACAGATGCTAATATTCAAGTTGCCATAAACACTTGCTTAACCACAAATCCAGTTGATGGCCTTTGCGATGGCAGCGAGTATGGTGCAATACCAACTTGGAATGTAAGTCAGGTTACCGATATGTCACAATTATTTCTAAATAAAACATCTTTCAATGGAGATATAAGTGCTTGGGATGTGAGTAGTGTAATTGCTATGATTTTTATGTTTGAAGGAGCATCATCTTTCAATGGAGATATAAGTGCTTGGGATGTGAGTAGTGTAATTGCTATGGGAGGTATGTTTGCAGATGCATCATCTTTCAATAAACCTATCGGTGAATGGAATGTGAGAAGTGTAACCGATATGGGCGTGATGTTTGCGTATGCCACTGTTTTCAATCAAGATATATCAGGTTGGTGCGTTACAAACATTGTTTCAGAGCCAAGTGATTTTAGTGCTAATTCAGCATTATCTGAAAGTAATAAACCTGTTTGGGGTAGTTGTCCATCTCTTGGAGTAGATGACCAAAGTCTAACAAACATTTCCTTGTATCCAAACCCAACAGACAATACCTTGTTCATATCAGGAAATGAAAGTGCAATAGCAGTGGCTATTTACAATGTATTGGGTAAAGAAGTACTTTCTATAAAAAACACAAACAACATCAATGTTAAAGCATTGCCCAGCGGTGTGTATACCATTCGCATTTCAGATGGTGTGCGTCAAACCAATAGAAAATTTGTAAAGAACTAAACCAAAGGCATATCTTCTTCTGTTAATTCAGCTATTTCTAAACCTCTTAAATAGGTTAAACTTATATTGTAGAGGTGTTTTGTTTAATTCTAAACTAACATTATTTTATTGCTTTTATAAAAAAACCAATATTTATATCTTATTTTTACGTTTTGACTTTAAAAGATGACTAAAAAAATATTGATCATTATTTTTGGTACGCTATGCAGTTGCATGTTCGCTCAAGAACAAGTAGCAGACAGCTTGCGCAATAAATTGATGGTAGATAAAAATCCGTCAGAAAAACTAGACACCTATATTTCTTTGGCAAGATATTATAAGCACCAATCTCCTATTAAAGGGAGAGGGTTTTTAAAACTTGCAAAAGGTTTAGCCATCCAAATAAAAGACACCGTTAGTTTATTTAAAATTGCTGAAATTGAAGCAAGCATTTATTATATTCTGGGAGATTCTGAAAAAGAAATCACCATAATTAAAGAAGCCGTATTGCTGGTGCAACACTACAAAAATAAAGAACTAGAAGCTCGAGCATTCAAATTATTAGGAAATGCTTTTTATGAAGCCCTTGATTACGAGAGTCAATTAAAAAATTATTTAAAATCATATGCAATAGCAAAAAAATTACAAGACACAACATTACAAATTTCTTTATACAATGCTATAGGTGTTGCTTACGGTGAGTTAAAAATGCCTAAAAAATCCTTAATCTATTACGAAAAAGGACTGCAATTGTACAATCAAATCTCTTCGCCTATTTCAAAATCAACAGCTGGTACTTTATGGGGAAATAGCGGAATTTCATATGATGAATTAGGCAATTATGAGGAAGCACTAAGACGGGCTAGAATTGCTAAAAAAATAAGAGTGTCAATAAAACATTGGGGGCAAATTGGCGGATCCAACCATGACATTGCCAATACACATGAAAAACTACAACAATTAGATAGTGCAATATTTTATAACAAACAAGGTATTGCAAATTATAAAAAAATTAAAAATAACGGAGGTTTGTTAGCTGGCTATAAAAATTTAGCTCGTATTTATGAAAAAAAAAACCTTTTCAAAGATGCTTTACGTTATAAAAAAAGAGAAGACTCTTTACAAGGTTTAATCGTAAATATAACCAGCTTAAAAAAGCAAGCCTATTTACTTGCTGAAATTGAATACGAAAAAAAAATAGGCGCTTTAAATTTCGAAAAAATAACTTTACAACAAACATCATTTAACAGACGCCATATTGGTGTTTTTATTTTTTTTGTATTGCTATGCGTTTTAATCTCAATCGTATTTATTCGCAAAGAAAATGTAAAAAACAAAGAAATAAACAAAATGCTTTCTGCAAGTAATAATGAAAAAGAAATATTGCTTAAAGAGGTGCATCACCGGGTTAAAAACAACCTGCAATTGATCTCTAGTTTATTAAGGTTACAAGCAAAAACGGTAACAGACGAAAAAATTAAGCAAATTTTATTAGAAGCCACAGACAGAATTAAATCCATTTCTTTAGTGCATCAGCGACTGTATGAAAGAGGTGCCTTTAGAGAAGTTCAGTTTAAAAGTTACGCTTCTCAAATCATAGAAAACTTGATTGCTTCATATAATAGTATAACTAATGTTGATGTTGAAATAAATACAAATGAAGACATAGATATCGATTTTGCCATTGCTTTGGGTTTGATCTTGAATGAAATAGCTACAAACACATTAAAGCACAACCAGGGCCAAAAAAAGATAAAAATTGAAGTAACCTTTATAATGAAAAATAACACATATGAATTAAAGGTGTCAGATAATGGAAAGGGCTTTGATATTGATACTGTGGAACAAAAAAAAACGTTGGGACTGCGATTGATTTCAATTTTAACCAACCAGTTAGAGGGGAAATCACAGATAACTTCTAAAAAAAATATAGGAGTTACATATTTCATTACTATTCCAACAAACTAGTGGCACTTCAAAAATTGTTATTATGAAAAACATATTGATTGTAGAAGATGAATTACTTATAGCAGAGGACATTAAAACAACCGTTGAAGAACTTGGGTATAATGTAGTAGCTGTAGCTGTAAGAGCGGATAAGGCTATTGAAATACTCAATACCCAAAAAGTAGATTTAATTTTGCTAGACATTACAATTAAAGGAGGTATAAACGGAATTGATTTAGCAGAAATAGTAAACCAAAAGTTTAAAATTCCTTTTATTTACGTCACTTCACATGCTGATTCTAAAACAGTTACCGAAGCTATAAAAACAGCTCCTCAAGGATATGTGGTAAAGCCCTATAGCAATTCCGACTTATACACATCAATAGCCTTGGCTTTCGAAAATAAAAAGGAGGAAACGGTTACTTTTTTACCCAATACAGATAAAGACCATTTATTTCTAAAAATAGACGGATTGTATCATAAGTTATTTTATAAAAACATCTTGTATTTTAGAGCTGCAGGAAATTATATTGAAGTACACCAAACAGATAAAAAATATTTGGTACGTAAAACGTTTAAAAATTTAAGTAAATTAATTACTGTAAACGATTTTGTACAAACGCATAAATCTTATATTTTAAACAGACAAAAAATCACCCATTTCAATACAAAACAGGTTTATATTAATCGTCAAGAATTTGTATTGGGAAGAGCACATGCAAAGGCATTTATTGATAGCTTTACCCTCTGGTAAAGAGGTGTTTGTCACAAGATAATGTAGTTTATCACAAAATAATGTAGTTGGTCACAAATTAAAAAAATAGAATAAAGAGCATCTTATCTTAGTAGTCATTCAGATTTGTTTTCATCAAAATCTGATTGGTTTTAATTTATTTATAAACACTCTTTATTATGAAAAACGGAATAAGTAAACACTTCACTGATGCTATACTTTTCGTATTTATTTGCTTTAGCTCTTTATTAACTGCAAAAGACGATCCAACAATACACAGTCATTACAGTAATTCGATTTTAGAATTATTGAATACACCAAGCACAACACCCGCAGAAGAACTACGAAGTGCGCCTTCTGGTTCACTGAGTTATTCGGTAGGTGGAATTACAGTAAGTTCCGTAAAACAAGGAGACATAGTAATTGTTTCCGCTACTTTTAGCGAACCTATGGCAGATAGCCCAGTGGTGCAAATCTCTGGCGATGGTGTAACTGAGATCTCTTTAACCAACATGACAAAAGTCTCTACTACTTCTTATACTTATAGTTGGACAGTAGGTTCTGGGGATGGAACCCAAGTTTTTGAACTTGCTACAGGTACAGACCTTGAAGGAAATGTGATTACCTCAATACCTAGTTCAGGAGACAGTGTCACAGTAGACAATACCCGTCCTACAGCTTTAATTAGTTGGGGCGAAACTAATACAGTATCTCCGGGAGATGTAGTCACCGTTGAGTTTGATTTTTCTGAAGCAATGGCAGATAGCCCACTGCCACAAATCTCTGGCTCTGGAGTTGAAACGATTGCACTTGCCAACATGGTTAAACTTGCAGGTGATCGATATTATAAATACACTTGGACTGTTGGAAATAATTTGGGAGAACAGACTTTTTCAGTAGCCACCGGAACAGATCTTGCAGGGAATATTACCGAAGCAACACTTACCGCTGGAGCAAGTATCTTTATAACTAACCCTCCTGCAGCTTCTTTAGTGTATACGGTTGGTGGTAATGTTGTGAGTGAAGTTGGCGTAAATGATGAATTAACCATTACCGCTACTTTTGATTATGAAATTAAGGACAGCCCCTTGATGCAAATTTCAGGCTCTGGAGTTGAAACCATTCTGACTAGTAATATGACAAAAGTAAGCTCTACTGTGTATAACTATACTTATACGGTTGGTAGTGGAGTAGGAGTCCAAAAATTTTATTTAGAGACGGGGCAAGGTTTGTATGGCGATGTAGTCACATCCATTCCTAGCTCTGGAGTTGATATTATTTATAAATCAATATTAAATTCTAGCTACGAAGATTTTGCATTGAACAACCCAAATGCTATAAAAATTAATGCAATTTTTTTGACCAATGACCCTACTTTGGTTACGGTACCTCTAACCGCGGATCATGCGCAAGGAATAATAACAAGCTTTAATACTGCATACAACGAGCTTTATGACTCGACCAATTGGCCCGGCTTTGAATTGGCCCGTGTCACAAAAGCCTACGACCCTACCTATTATCATACAGATGTTCCTGCTAGTGCTCTGTATCAGATTGGTTCACAATCGGTTGCACAGCAAAACTACTTAAATTTAGTATTTTTAGATATAGATGCAGACCAAACTCAGGTAGTAGGTCAAACATTATTAAATGGCAGTACAATAGCTAGCAATGGAGCAACTATACTCTTAAATTTAGACGGAGGTGATGCTGTTGCCATCCATGAAATGGGTCATGTAACAGGGGTGAATCACGTAGCCGGGTCGTGGCCTCCAGAGCATCACGAATTATCCCTGCAAGACGGTGTTACTATGGGATATCACACTTTTAATCATAGCAATGTTGAAGCATCTTATATGAGCAGTTGGAATAGTGCTGGTAATGCGACTACTAGTTTGTATTTAACAGAACCTTCGGCTACTTTAAAAACGCCTACCTATGGTGCTCTTTTTTCTGAAGCTTTTAGAAGCTGGTTGATTAACAACCAGTATATTTTAGCCAATGCACCAGGCACAGGTTACGGAGGAAGAGATACCTCACTGAGTGTTGCAAGCGATTGGGAAGGTGGTGCTGAATTTTCTTCGCTCACCGTCGATCAAACGTATCCTAAAATAGTTACTTCTCAAAATGGAACAAACAATTATGCCGCTGTTAGTTTTACAAGTAATTTACCTTTTCAGTTGACCTCAACTTTAAGTTATAGCTATAGAGACATCAACAATGATTGGGAAGCAGTTACCACCATTGTAGGTGCTGCTAATGAATTTCAATTATCTGAAATGGCAATGAATTCAAATGGCGATGTTATTATTATTACAGAACCTTTTGCAATGAATCAAATTAAAGTGTTTTATAAAGCCTTTAATGATGCTTCTTGGACAAATTCCTTGGTGATTTCTGACACAGGAACAAGTGATTTAAACGTTTCTAATGCAAAAGTGAGCATGAATAGTGCTGGAGATGTGGCTGCTGTATGGTTACGGAAAGACACTGAAGAGGAAATTGACAAGACTTATATAGTTTTTAAAGAACGAGTTGCTGGTATCTGGTCTAGTGCCGAAGTACTAAGTCTTGACGATGGTGAAAATGAGCTACCTTCTATTGCTTATAATGACAATGGAGATGTACTTGTTTCTTGGCAACAATGGAATGCCTCTTCTAGTAAATATGAAGTGGTAGGGAAATTCAGAAATGGAACAAACAACGTTTGGTCCTCTTCAGAAAGTTATGGAAACACAAGCCATCATGCTGGATTTTCACAAGTAGCGCTAGACCCTAACGGGAATGCTCTTGTGTATTGGAGACAAGCGGCACCTTCTATAGTGCGCCCCAATTTACCCACTAGGCCCCTCACAGGATTTTTAAATGTGCGGTATCGAAATTCTGATGGAACGCTTGAAACAACAGTCCAATTAACGAACACCGCAGAAGACGCTTTTAACGGAGCTACCGAAGAGAATGAAAATAGAGTGATTTTTCTTGAAGATGGAACAGCCGCAGTTACTTGGTGGGAAAACGATGGTACAAATCCTAGTACGATTTTCACCTCCTCCATGCCAAGTAAAAATGTATGGACTGCACCTTTTGCACTTAGTAATAGTGGACAGAATGCAACTTTATCTAAAATTAGCAGAGGAAACGGTGGCGATTATTCAGTAATATGGCAAAGAGCAGATGGTTTAAACACCAGAATTCAAACACGAGCCTATCATGCTGACACTAATAACTGGTCAGCGATTAGTACCTTGTCAAATTCAGGTTCTGATGCTCTTTGGGGTGATATTGCATACGATGGAGACAATCAATTTTCTGCTGTATGGACTCGTAAAAGTGGACTTTATCTTCCAGAGGTCAAACAACTCTCTTCCAAGCCTTTTATTACAAAAACAACCATAGCTACTGATAATACCACTATTGCAGTGAGCTTTAATGAATCGGTTTACAATACAAACGGGGGTACTGATGCTTTAGAAGCTACCGATTTTATCTTATCTATTACTGGAGGTATTGCCACTTTAGCAAGCACAACACCAACAAGTATTTCGAGTAATGGAAATGTATATACTTTAGGTGTTTCTTTAATAGGAACTCCTGATGGAACAGAAATTTTAACTGTTTCTCCTGATAGTATGTATGACAGTGCAGGCAATGTAGCTTCCATCGCACAAAGTAATAATAGCGTTGCTTTGAATGAAAAGATCTCTCACACAGCAATACTTACCTATACTGTTGGCGGAACCAGCGTAAGTAAGGTTTCAGAAAACGATGTGGTTACCCTTACCGCTACCTTTAATCAAGTAATGGCAGATAGCCCTATTGTGCAAGTTTCAGGTTCTGGCGTAAATAGTATTTCCGCTAGTAATATGACTAAAGTAACTAGTACTTCCTATACCTATAGTTGGATAGTTGGTGCAGGTTCTGGAGTTCAAACCTTTGCTCTGGCAACAGGAACAAATTCAGAAGAAACGGTTATTACCCCAACACCTAGTTTAGGAGCAACAATTATCGTAGTAAATAATATAGCACCTACAGTAGCACTTACGCATACCATAACCAAATCCATTAGTCCCCAAAACGCTGAAAGTAGTGTGAGTGCGGCCAAAGAAGGAGATATAGTGACCATTTCCGCTCTCTTTAGTGAGGAGATGGCAGATTTTCCTGGCATACAAATCTCGGGTTCTGGGGTAGATTTATTTTACCCTATTAATATGACCAAAGTGAGCAGTACGGAGTACACTTTTGATTGGAGGGTTAATGTAGCGTGGGATGGAAATAATTTTGCAACTGGCATAAAAAACTTCACCCTAGGGACAGGAACAGATCTAGGAGGAAATGTTATTACGGCAACTCCAACCTCAGGTGAAAGTATTACAATAGATAACACCAGTCCTACGTTGGGACCCAGTCCTGAGTTGGGACTTGTCTATACTATCGATGGTAATATAGTAGACATAGTTCGTGAAGGAGATCAGGTTCTCATTACCGCTACATTTAGTGAAGATATTTCGGATCAGGGTTGCAAAATCAATGGGTATGGCTCAACTACTATTCCTTTTTCTGATATGACCAAAGTGAGTACTACGGAGTATACTTATTTATGGACAGTAGGCGCTGGTAATGGAAATACAGATTTTGGGGTAGGATATGGTACTGATATTGTGGGTAATCAAATTTCAAATAATTACATGAATGGAAGAAATATTCTTGTAGACAATTCTTCACCAACAGCTCTCATTGATTGGAATGGTGTTACAACAGTAGCCCCTGGGTCTTCAGTAATAGTTTACGTTACGTTCTCTGAAACAATGGCAAATAACCCAGTGCCACAAATATCAGGTACTGGAGCACATACTATTGCAGCTACCGATTTAGTTCAACATTATTTGAACATTTATAAATATGTTTGGACTGTTGGAGAAAATGCAGGAACACAAACATTTTCTGTGTCTACCGGAACAGATCTTGTAGGGAATCTAGTAGAAGAAACACTTACCTCAGGTGGATCTATTCTTATAGATATTCTCCCTACAGCTGCGCTCAGCTATACCGTTAATGGTAATGCAGTAAGCAGTGCAAACTTAGGAGATGAGGTTCTCATTACCGCGCTATTTAATAAAGAGATGGCCGATAGCCCAGTGGTACAAATATATGCTGAAGGACTAAACGCGACGTCTGCTGCTGATATGACTAAAATTAATAGTACATCATATACCTATACACTTACAGCAGGTTCAGGAAATGGCAATCAATATTTCAGGATGGCAACCGGAACAGACCTCGCAGGAACTATAATTCAACAATACCCTACCTCTGGTGAGACTCTAATAATAGATAATACCCCACCTACAATTACATTACTAGGAGATCCTATAGTGGACATTGCAGTTGGAGCCACATATACTGATGCATCTGCTGATGCCAATGATAATGTAGATGGACCTGTAATTACGGATAGTATTGTAGTTGTTTCTACTGTTAATACGAGTGTTATAGGAAGTTATACGGTAACTTATAATGTAAGTGATGCCGCAGGAAATGCAGCAATACAAGTTTCCAGAACAGTCAATGTCGTAGACACTATAATTCCTACAATCACACTTATAGGCGACGCTACAATCACTATTCAAGTAGGCACAACCTATGAAGATGCAGGTGCTACTGCAACAGACAACTATGATGGTGACATTACAGCTAGTATTACTACTGTAAATAATGTAGATATTAATACTGTTGGTATTTATGCAGTTACCTACAATGTAAGCGATGCTTCAGGAAATGCAGCAACAGAAGTTTCCAGAACAGTCAACATAGTAGAGGTAGAGGCTGACACTACAATTCCTATAATCACACTTACAGGTGACGGTACAATCACTATTGAATTAGGAACCGCTTATAGTGAATTAGGGGCTACGGCCATAGACAATATAGACGGAGACATTTCAGCAAGCATCGTTATCGATGCAACCGCTGTAGATGTAAACACAGTAGGGAGCTATACGGTAACTTATAATGTAAGTGATGCAGCAGTAAATGCGGCAGTTCAAGTTATTAGAACTGTCAATGTAGAGGAAACTACTATCCCAGAGATTACTTTAATAGGCGCGAACCCACAGAGCATTGAATTAGGAACCGCTTATGTTGAATTAGGGGCTACGGCCATAGACAATATAGACGGAGACATTTCAGCAAACATCGTTATCGATGCAACCGCTGTAGATGTAAACACAGTAGGAAATTACACAGTAAACTATAATGTATCAGATGCTGCAGGGAATCATGCAACACAGGTAACAAGAACAGTGATAATCGCTACTGATGTAACAATCCCAGTGATTACATTAACAGGAGCTGCCAGTATTTCATTAGAATTAGGCACTGCTTATACAGATGCAGGAGCAACGGCATCAGATAATACAGATGGAATTATTACTAATAATATTGTAACCGTAAACCCAGTAGATGAAAATATTGAAGGGACGTATACAATTACCTATAATGTAAGTGATGCAGCAGGGAATCCTGCAACACAGGTAACAAGAACGGTAATTATAACGGCTGATGTAACAAGACCCGTAATTACATTAACAGGAGCTGCCAGTATTTCACATGAATTGGGATCTACCTATACAGATGCAGGAGCAACGGCATCAGATAATGCAGATGGAGATATTACTAATAATATTACAACGGTAAACCCTGTAAATATAAATGCTTTAGGAACCTACACAATTACTTATAACGTAAGCGATGCCGCTGGAAATACTGCAACACAAGTAACAAGAACGGTTGTTGTTTCTGTAAACGAAGATTATTGTGAGATTTCTGAAGATTTTGAAAGTTTTCCTCTTGCGGATTGGACTGTTTTTAACTCTAATACCGCTAGCAATAATATAACTCAATCAGATTCTTGGTCAAATGACGGGGCTTATAGTTTGCGTTTTTCTTCGAAAGATTTAGCTACAGATAATGCTTACGATCAATACTTACTGAGTCCAGTAATTACAACTTCGGATGTACAAAGAGCTCTTTCTTTCTTTTATTCGAGTTCGGATGGTGCAGAGTTGTTTAAAGTGGGTTGGTCCACAACAGGCAATAATTTAGACACTGATTTTACATGGTCTGATGAAATTATTGGGATTGTAGAAGGTAGTGATGGCAATGAATTCAATGAATATTCTAAAACAGACCTTCCCGCTGGGACTAAATATATTGCGATTCACTATTATTCTAATCATCAAAATTATCTTTATATAGATCGTTTATGTTTGCTTTCGGTAACTAATTCAGGAAGCTATAATTCAGGCATTACACTCCTAGGAGCTGAAAATATTTCTTTAGGGCTTGGAACTACCTATATAGATGCTGGTGCAATAGCATTTGATGAGTACGGTGTAGATATTACAGCTAATATTGTAACCGTAAACCCAGTAGATAAAGATCTTGATGGAGTCTATACAATTACCTATAATGTAATCGATGCACTGGGCAACGCCGCAACAGAGGTAAAAAGAACAGTTACTATTTTTACAAATATGTGGAATGGTAGTATTGATAATAATTGGGATACAGTAGGAAACTGGAGCACAAACTCCGTTCCTGGTGTAACGGCTAGAGTTAGGATTCCAAAAACAGGAATTATAAACTTTCCTACTGCATCTTCTGCGGTTACCATAAATTCGCTTACTATAGAATCGGGAGCTAGTTTAATTGCAGCATCTACATTTTTAGGTACTGTAACTTATAATAGAAATTTACCCTTAGTAAATGACTGGCATTTCATTTCTTCCCCAGTAGTAGGAGCAAGTCTAGCAGATGTAATTACGAATACAGATTTAGCAATAGGATCAGGAACTAATGTAGGGTTATCTATTTATAATAACAATACCCCAGGCTGGGAATACTATTCTACTGCTAGTGCAGGAACTATAGGTTCTGGTATAGGGTATAGTCTTTTAGTAAATTCTGGTAATATATCTTTTACTGGAACCATTCCTACAGAGCCAGTAAATACAAGTATTACAAAAGGCATAGGTGGATGGAATTTGATAGGGAATCCGTACCCTTCTTATCTTGCAATGAACAACACCACGCCTGCTAGAACTAATTTTATAGACGACAATATTTCAAATCTCTCAAGTAATTATGTGGCTGTTTATCTTTGGGATGCAATTAATTCGACGGTTAAGGTAATCAATCATGCTTCTGATTC
>Ga0307998_1001435_pt1 | contig 12797 bp, 13 predicted proteins | sample Davwhametageno37_FD_203147 | JGI IMG/M metagenome (GOLD analysis project Ga0307998, IMG submission 203147) | Marine microbial communities from Davis Island wharf, Antarctic Ocean - #37 | ecosystem: Environmental > Aquatic > Marine > Unclassified | place: Antarctic Ocean: Davis Island wharf...
GCAACGGATTCTTCGGTTATTGTAACAGGGAACGTCACGGACGGTTCGGCTGGGGTCGTATGTGTGGATTCGGTAGTGCTGGACATTTTACCATATGAATATATTTTTATTTCACAAAATACTCATGCGACTTTATACCGCCGTACAACAATCCGGCGAAACATACAGCAAGGACCGTCGCACCGTTCTGTTTCATGCTTCCATCGCTCTTGAATATGGAAGGAATGAATCGCTGACTCAGTTCAACCCCGCGGGAACATGTCACTGCGTAAAATAAAATTCCCGCCATGACAGGAATGAACAGATCATCAAACCACGCATTCGCATCGCGTGCCATTGGTTGGCGACCCGTGAATTCGGGCTCGGTCTCGTATATATATTTTGTATTGTTGGGTGCAAAGTGAACTTGTTTGTCCTGCTGGATTTCGTGGTCGGTTGTGAATGGGGTTTGAGAATGGGGTATATCGCGACTCGGGAGCAACAGCGACCCATCGCGCGAAGCGTTTTGGATATCGGGAATCATCTTATTAATGACATCTTGGGGGACAACGTTTTGCTGATAGGTGTTGCCAGTCGGCGGGGCACCCATCAGAGGACCCGTACGGGCACTCTGTGGACCGTTTCCTAAATTATTCAAATCCTCATTTCGGGAGTTTTGAATATCCTCAATGGAACGGATACCGTCCACACCACCACCACCACCACCACCACCACCCGCCGAATTCTGTTGGGCGGGGATTGCGTTTCCTGAATAGCCCCCGCCAATATCATTTATACTGGACGCATCGCTGGTTGTGCCGTACGACATACTCATTTACAATATCGTATATTTTCAATTGACAGTTTACACGCACATCGTTACTATTCGTTCTCAAATTCAAATAGTTTTTTGCTTGCATCGCACGTAACCGTCTGGGGTTTCATTGTATAACATTTCCCGTTTTTCTTAAACACCTTCCCGTTCAACTTATTCACAGATGGTCCCTTGAATATGCGACAGTTGTCGCCCACACAGGTTTTTCTAAATATAGATGCCAACCCCAGGCCGAGGATTATGGATACTACAATGATGCCAGCCGGGGTGCGTAGTTTAGAAAGTACGTTCTGCATATCACTATACTATAGTGATATACTATATTGTGGTCGGAAATATGCGTGACACCACTCCACGCCACTCCACGCCACTACACTCACTGCATGGGTACAGTGAATATCTCCGCATCGCTCGGACAATCTTGGGCCACTGGCTCAAACGCAAAACATGTACCCGTGGTATCCTTGAATTGGACGGACCCCGAATTCTCCTCACTGGGGTACACGTAGATGGACTGTTGTGGGGGAGCGGTCATGTATGTGACGAATAATCCCATTATGAGACTCACCAGAAATACCGGGATATTAATATACTTGGATAAATTCAACATACCATATTGGGATATAATATTGGACCAGTGCTATTTCATAGTGCTATTGCATAGTGCTATTTCATAATGTAAGTCACTACTCGGTCAGAATAGTCGACCACATCATATGTATCGTTTGCCAATTCCATCCCACCAATGTTGTGCTCCATAAAGGCTTTTCTCAATGGGCGCATGGATTCAATGGTTGGTACCAATCTCGTCTTGTATATTTCGGCTATATCTGCGTAGGTGCGGTCGCCGCGGTCAATAGTGGTCGCCCCCGCCGTCCCCGCCGTCCCCGCCGTCCCCGCCACCCCATCCTTCAGTTTTTGAATTTCCCCCAAAATCTGCTTGTAATTGTCCTCCAACATCTCGTACTCTTTTCGATCCGCGGGCGTACCATGAATTGCATTTGATTTGTGAACCAAGATATTCTTACGGATTTCAATATCAAACGATATATCGCCCATTGTCTTTGCGTTTCGCTCAATGTCGTATTCGGTCGGCTCATATCCATCAAACACGATTTTGTTCTTTTCCCGGATAATCGCATCCTTGTAGTACCGCTCCTCCTCTGTCAAATCGTCAATCAATGCCTCCCCCGAAACAACAGCGGCCCGGGAAATGTGGATGCGGAAACCACACGGGGTGGAGGCGGTGCATCTCGCCTCAAGGGAAGACGCATCCATTGTGAAAGATGCGCCACCGATACCGTTACATTTCGGACACTTTGGTTTATATTTACCGATTCGACGCGCCACTTCACCCTTTCCACCAAACACCTGTTTCTTTTTCATATTTCTCTTGAAGTCGAAGAATCGATTTTCGTATGCACTCTTTAGTTCATAAAAGGAATTCACCGCGACTTCGTAAGAAGGAAGAGAATCGGGAGATTGCGTTCCAATTCCGCTTGGGGTTGGGGAATCCAGGGAATCCGGGGAATCCGTGGTCGGGGGGTCTGGGGGGAGGATCCCCCCACTTGATACGCTATCCACCGCGCGACTGACTGTATCCGTAATATCGTCCGCCGTATCACTCACGAATTTCGATGCACTGTCAACCAGTCCAGACAATTGTTCCATCTATCATACTCTCCTAAAATTATCCGTACAAATTTACACGGTCGGACCCATCGTTTGCGTGATTGAACATCCGCATCTTTGTATATAAATAATCATTTCGTTTTTGAATCCTGATCGCGCGCTCCTTGTCGCTTTCGCGAAACACCCGCTTAGCCCACAATACCACCACAAACACGACAAGTACCCCCGCCAATGTATAAATAGTCCGCATCGTTCCCTCATATTTCACGCGAACGTCATGGCAATGCCTTAATGTATGCGATGTGAAATATTTCATTCCGTGCTCGACCAAATTAGCAGATGAATCCGAACCTATACCTGGTCGCGACATAACCTTACATAATGCGATGAAAACATTGGTGATAAAATATCCACAATGTGTAAGTGTAATGGAATTTTCGGACAAATCTAGTGCGACCCCTAAACATGTAAACGGCAAGGGTACTAGTATGGAGGGGTTTGGTGGTGGGGAGAGTGGGGAGGGGTTGATGACCACGGCCAGCGCGACTACCATGGTTCGTACCGGATACACCAATGTGATGATCATGATGGTATTTTTTATATTCATAGTGATATGCCTGTATATACCAGGTCTAGCACCGGGATCCGATGATACGACATTGACGTATCCGATCTGGGCATCGTCCATCGTAACCACCGTATTGATGACAATGTACACCGTTAAGACATATGGGGCCAACGTGATGTCCACATTCGCATCCCTCGTGTTCGTGTTTGCCCTCCCGAATATAGGTCTGGGGCTCATTCTTGGCTCATTCCCTGGATGGATCGTACCATTCTCCAACACCATTGGATACTTTATTAGTAATATGATCGATGGCGATGCGATCAATGGTTTATTCAAAAAGGGAGTGAAAGATAAAATTTCCCAATTCGCAATTGACCCCGCGGTGATATTGAATTCCATATCGGCGACGGATATAGGAGAAAGCGACATTGAGGGGTTGGTCAATGAATTGTTTGGGAGTGGTGGAGATGTAGAGAACAATGTGTTGAAGGGTGGATCGGCCCAACAGGGTGGTGCTGGCGACGTACAATCCCTAATCAAAGGATTCGTCGTCCGCAAAGACCGAATTGCCTACGCAGTATGGGTATTCCTCATATCATCGCTAACGTCCACCATTGCCGCTCGAATGATTACCGATTCGGGAAATTAATAAAAAACCCCCAGTTAAAAATTTAATATGGCGAAACTGTATACCGATGGGAGTTTTCAGCATTATCAAGATTACCGTGGGATCATTCATCCCGTATGTGTTTGGGCGTATCACATACGAATCGTTCATCAGTACATGGCTAGAACGATTGATCCACCACAATATTCTATGTGTGAAGATATTCCAGGCAATGTCTGGGAACACCGAAAGCGGATATTTTTCCAAAGCAGTAATGGACGTGTTCGTCAAACAGACAAACAACACATCATATGTTGAGGAAGATATTGAGAGGGATATGGTGAACCAAATTGTGGATGCGTATGATCTTGTGCTGGACGATCCGATGCCCGGTGCCAGTGGTATGGTAGCGTTGGTATTTTTCGCCCACGGAAAAAATGATCCCAGTAAACGCTACGTCCTGAAAACCAAACGCCGTAATATTAGGGAGAGGATTCGTACCGGCCACGCAGAATTCGTCTCCATCTACAACATGGTTCGTCGCATTTCCAAAATATCTCCGAAAATGAGGGATTCGGTGAACTCGCTTCGTTCCATCGCTGATACACGCGATTATATAATGACCCAATGTGAATTTGACGAGGAGATTAATGCATTGGTACACAGCCGGCACGAGTTTGCGCTCATCATGGACGAGATTGCGATACCTGAAGTATACAACGATGAGTCAGTGGTGTTGCGCGGGGGATACTCGCACACGGATTATATCCTGATGGAACATTTTGAAGGAGTGGGAATCTCCGAATTGGAAACGGATGTGGAAAGAGAACAGGTATTCACTGCCCTAGCCAAATACGCAGGAGCCAATATTTACGCCGACGTATCGTATATACACGCCGATATGCATCCCGGGAATATAATTTGTATGCAACGCGACGGACGTTTGGTGGTGGGCGTGATTGATTTCGGAATGAATCAGTTAATAAATGACGAATTGCGAACACTTATCGTGGGAATGTATGGATCGGTCGCAGAGAAAAACAGACATCCTGACAAACAGGTGGATATATTGAAACGATGTCCCATGGTAGTGGAACCCAGATTGAATGATGAGTTTTTCAATGCATTGACGGAGGCTCAATATTGGGAAATGAACAATACATTCCTTGATACGATGGTTGGACTCGCTGAAGGAGATTTCGATGAGAATAAGATGCACTCGGCGGTGCGGGGTGTTAATCAAGTGATTAACGATGGGAAACGGTACATTCTGGCACCTGCAACATTCAAACTTATCATGGGACAATCCATGTGCTTCTCGTGTGCTATGATTACTGTTCCTGATGCGAAAATTCGCGGGAAATTAAATAAGAAAGCCATTAGATGGGCTACCACGGAGTTGTAATGTAGTAGGGGCATGCTGTCCCCTACGCTGTGATACACAAGTGAAGTAAAAATAATTGATTTCATAACGCAACATTATTCGGTTGTGTTATGGTGGGAGTTTGTTAACAGTGTCAATAGTGCATCGTCCCAGTGGTGGGCGGCGTTACGCCCTTTAGACGTCCATGTTCCAATTCGTATCGCACGTACAGCACAAGTACGTGTACTTCATCTCCACATCGTTGTACCGGATATATGCGACATTTGACTTACCCTTTCCACCAACCACATCCGCACACTCGGAGTTGGGACACGACATCTTGGTGGTTCGCGGAAGGGTAGGGTCATGCTTGGTGTGCCGATTCACCGTCTGCGAGACGCTCGTTTTCGTGGAGGCGATCCTGACATCGCTCTCGCCTATATGCGTATCCTCCGTACCGCAATTTCGGCAGTAGTATATGATGGTGCTGGCATCCTCGCCCAACTTGGTGTAGAACATGTTGGCACATTGAGGACAGAATTTCATGGTTGAGTATATAGTGTACGAAGAAGAAATCTATCTAATTCAATTTTTCGAGGGATAGTTTCGTGATGTGATAGCCGAGTCATTCAATGTCTTGCTTTCTTGCCACGCGTCTTTTTTCGTCGCGTCTTTTTTCGTAGCGTCTTTTTTCGTCGCGTCTTCTTGCCACGCACCGTATGTCGTCTCCGGACACGAGTCAGTCGCTTCGCCCGATGGCCCGGAGTAGGTATTCGTTGGTGGACGGATTTAAGTACGCGCGGACGAACCGCCACCATGGGACGTTTTTGGATCAACGCGGGACCCAGTTTCCCATCCACCCATGCACCGAGCGCATTCCCGCCACCACTAAACGTATCCACCACCGTACCGCCACGGGTTTCAACAATGGTCGGGAACCCCTCAACGTTCCACTTGGCCGGGGCGGATCCGCCCGATTCAATCTGTTTTGCAATCTCGCTCTCCACCGCAATCAGGGATGTACCAGGTCGTTTCGCACACACAGTGTTCCAAAATGGATACATGGTTTTACAGTGGCCGCACCAAGTTGCGTAAACGAATACGATTGTTCGGTCTGGGCGGCGCATATACTGGATCGCTTGAGTGGCGGAACCGACAAGGTTTACTGGAGGCTTTGGGGTGTCCGTTTCTTGGAACATGCCTGTATACATTATACCTTCATTTTATTCTAGATGTAGTGTAGTGTGACATGATATACAAGGGGATCAACTTTTCCAAATCGGCCACGAGAACCGCCCAATACATTTTTGTAATTTGTCTGTTTGTGCTTGGACTGTACCACACAATTAAACGCGCTGGGGGAGAGGTTGGTGGAGGGGTCAGCGCCGAAGCATTCTCCACCAACGAAAATTGTCCCAATATCCTCATGCAAAAAGGGTCGCGGGTATTTTTGTACAACTCCAAAAAGGCATCGGTCCCTGGCGTCAATCCCCTCCAATTTGAAAACTTGGAGGAATACACGGAATTCATCGATTGGCAGCGCGCGAATGGGATGCGGTGCCCCGTATTATTCATGAACGAATCGTACGACGCCCAGGGCAAGAGGACGTTCAAAATCCAAGATGGACCGATGGAAGGAGGAGGAGCACCACCCGTCGCCCCAGGAACCGTTCCGCTGATGGATGCATCGCGTGATTCTGCGAATGATTCGGCCGACGGATCCGCCACAAAATACAACCAAAACAGTTATCCGGGGTTCGATCCCGATAACCAGTATATAGGAAAGAATGTACCGCTTGACACAATGGAACGCGAATCGGGGGAACGGAGCGGGAACCCCATGGATAGCAACTGGGGCGGGAACCAGTACACGAATGAATTGATTGGGGCGGGCGTGTACGCCGGGAATACGCGGAAGACGTGATGTGGTGGATGTGCGGTTGAATCCAATCAGTGAGTAACGGGAATTGCGGTGGTTGGCAACCAGACGCGCGTTTGTAATTTTATGTATTGGAAATGTATACGGAATGGTGAAAAAACGCAAGAGTACTTTGCGTAAGGGATTGAGATTGAGGCATACACGGCGAAGAAAGTCCGTGCGAAGGAAATCCGTGCGAAGGAAGTCCGTGCGAAGGAAGAGGACCGTGCGAAGGAAGAGGACCGTGCGAAGGAAGTCCGTGCGAAGGAAACGCAAGCAAATTGGTGGCGGGACCGAAGAAACATACGAAGGGCTGAAAAGTTTAGCGGTAAAAATTCTCACAGGTTCATATGAAGAAGGCTACATTGTGGGGTCTATGGCGATTGCTCTTCATGAAGAGGCAAATAATCCATTGCCAAATGACATTGACATTGTAATCCCGGTAAATGGAAATCTTGGTCAGGTTCCGGGTATAGAAGGAATGACTTCAAAAAATCAGACTGCGACAAGCGGTGCAACGTTTCGTGGTAATGTGGGCACTGACTACGAAGGGTTGTCAGTTGATGTAATCCAATCAACAGGGGAATTGCCAAAGATTGATACCATTGGGGATCTCAAAGTTTTAAACGTCGCATCTTTGAAATCTCGTTACCAAGAAATATTAACAGCGTGGGAGTCAAACGCTACCGACAAAAAAATCGCCAAACAAAAATTGGTCCGTTTGAATGCCCTGCCGAATGGTACCCAAGATAGAGAGCAAGAACCTTCCGACGAGGAACAACCTTCTGATAAGGAACATTCTGATGATAATCAATCGGTAAGAACAAAACTTTTTTGATGTGAAAAAATAACATATATATGTACACACACAATACATGTTATATGTCGGCTGAGAACTTGTGAAGAATTTTTCATGGGCGGATCACATCACCGGGTGGTCGGCCCAATTGCGCTTGGGGTCGCTGTACCCCGCCCAATTGCGCTTGGGGTCGCTGTACCCCGCCCACGCCACACTTCACTCAATGTGGGCCGCCCATACCCTTGCGAACTCGGGGGACGATTCCAGCACGTCCGCCACATCCCACCGGATCGCCATATAGCACCGCAGACACACCAACACGTCCACCATCGCGTCGTGGGTTCCCTCGGGGGTATCGCCATACAAGTGGTCGTGGAGTTCCGCCAACCGCGGTTGCTTGAAATATATTCTCCCGGTTGTCTGGTTAGTCTTCTCAATCTTGGTAATGGCCTTGCCCTTTTGCATAGTGCAGTACTCGGGCTTGTTTGAGCCGTCCGCACGTCTAAATATCTTGTGGAACCCGTTGCGGACCCCCTCCACGCTAACGATATTCCTATCGAACTGGGTATTGTGACCCGCCATACAATCCGCCGCGTCGGTTGCCGCGATGAACTTCTTCAGCGCATCGCCAATGGGAATCCCCTCCGCGTTCGCCTTCTCGCGCGAAATCTTGTGGATCGCAACGCTCTCGTCGCTCAATGGTACATCGTTGATTTGAACCAAGTCGTTCGCCTCCCCGAGCACGGTATTCGTATCGGTACAGTACATAACCCAACTAAACTGGATGATATGTGGCCACTTCTCGGTATCGCTATGGGCCGCCCAACGATCTTGAGGAAGTCCCGTGGTCTCGGTATCGTAGCAGATGACAATCATTTATGTGATGTAGTGTTGGTTGGGTGTGTTTCCTACAACGGAAATTGCACGACGGAGAATCAATTTTTCATTCAACGTTGTGTGACCGATCCTATCGACAAATAAAATCTCCCCTATATATAACACATACTCTACATATGTTCACATACGATGTGTCTATGAATGCAATGTACGAATCCATATCAAGTAAACCCGTGGACGACGGTGGGGAAATTCCTATCAATATATGTATCAAAACTGGGGAATTTACCCCATTGATTCGCTACGGTACCGAACCAGAGGATACATTTGGGTGGGTAATAAATAAACAATATACTACAAATAAATTTACTATTCCAGGAAGTATTGTGGGGGGAGATGATATTCCCCTCAGTTCAAAAGCATGCATTGATTCGTACATGTGTCCCCATAAATATCGATTGGAGGTTCGTCACCCCTACTACAGGGGCGAGAAATACGATACCATAATGACACTCAAACTGACACCAAGTGCCCTGATTGATATTGCGGTAACGGGGTACATCGTCCCCGTATACGCCCATGGACTACACAGCAATTGCAATACCGTCTTTTATGATGCACTCGCCCCACATATATCCTACACGGAACAGATTAAACTGGTGAATTCTGTATTGTTTTCCCACAAACACAATATATCTAAATGAATCAACTGGTCGAATCAACTGGTCGAATCAACTGGTCGAATCAACTGGTCGAATCAACGGTTAACAACCTCACAGCGGCACATACCAAACAATTCTACACAATGTAGCGTAGAATTGTTAACAAAGCATCCATTTATATATCAAAATGGAATTAAATTATGGGCGGAGGGAGTGCTTAGAAGAAAGCCTGTTGCTGTTGACGAGCACGCCTTCTCTGCCTGGTACGCCTTTGCTGTTGCTGTTGCTGATGTCCTCTCTGCCTGGTGCGTCTGCGAACACGGGATTTGGATCGGGACTTGGATCGGGATCGGGATCGGGATCGGGATCGGGATCTGCGCATAGTTCTACCTCTGCTTCTAGTTCTTCTTGCCATTATACACTTATTGTAGAAAAAAAATCACCAAATCTGGTTCGTGTCATTCCACCACATGGGACTATTTCGGGGAATTTCGAACAGGGTCCTGAAAATACGCGATCGGATCAAAGGACAATTACACCTATACTTTTCCAATGGATGGGGATTATTCCGCATCTCGGCCAAAACCGCCCGTTTCCTAATAGTTTGACGAGATTGGACCGCCAAATGAACGTACAATTCCTTAAATGCAAGACGCTGGAGGATTGGGCTGGTTTTGGTAATGGTTAAATATAAAAACAAATATTCTTCAATTAATGACAATCCCCCTATATCCGCCAAATCTTCTCCTATACTATTTGCAGCATTGAACTCATGCCCGTCCTTACGCGCCGCCGCCTCATATTGTCGGATCACATTCTTCATGTACCGATCGTACCGCCGCTTATCCGCCTTTCCCCACCACTCAAACATATTTCCGTTTGCATCGAACTTACTCCCCATATCGTCCAGTGCATGGCACAATTCGTGGCCCAACGTATACCCCACATACACCAGATTGTACTCGATCCCCCGCCCCGTCATATCCACAAACGGTTTCCTAATGTATCCCTGAGGAATGTAGATGGAATTGGAGGTGGGGCGGTAGTACGCATTCACCACGTACACCTGTGTCCCCACCAACTTGAATACGGACCAATCCATATCGGGCGTATCGCCTGGCACACCGCCCTCGTTTCCTACCTTTTGCTGGTGATGGGCCACCGCACACCGTGTGATATTTCCCCACGGGTCCTTCGCATCGTATGTAACACCTGGGTCTTCTGCGATATCATTCATGGGCCGACCCACCACGAACCGCAATTTGCGCATTTTCTTTTCGGCAAACGTCTTGGTCTTATCCGTCAACCACGAACTCCTCCGGATCTTGCGGATAAATATCTCGCGCAAATCCTCCGCTATGGACCGGACGAACGTCTCCGTCTCGGGGTCGTAATTCTTTTCCATGAACAGTTTCGTGATCTTGCTGTTGAAACAGTACGCCAACCCGAACACGGGGTAGATTTTTTTTGGCATCTTGATATCCTGGCCGGCTATGAACGATTCGTGGAACCGGAAATGGATATCGCGCAATTTCTCATCGAACCGGATCATCTGCTTGTAAAACAGGAACCGCCAGTACGTGAGCCACTGCGGTGAATTCCAACTCTCCTTCAACAGAGCCGTGATACATGATATCGCGGTAAGGCTTCCCACCACCACCCGTCGTGGCGTGTTGCGCTCAGTGAACCCAATCTTGGTCGCGTACCGCGCCCAATCGAATCCCAAATCGTCCGCCATGGTTTGGCCGCTCATTGGATTGTAGAAATCCGTATTTGGCTCCACGCGGTCGTCGCATCCGCCCAACGCATTCCACAGCGATACTTCGGAATCCCACACGTCCGTCGGATCAATCTTCTCCCCGGGAGACATTGCCTGGAACACTTCCCGTATGTACTTCAAGTACCGCTGTTTCGCAGTCCGCTTCCATTTAACAGTGTCGCGCGAATCCGTGTTGGAAATCTCGTACACCCCGTACTCGGCCAACGATGGCTGGCCCGCGTACAGGTGGGATACCTGTTTGGTCACATCCTTCTCATCGGGAAGCGACATCCATACGATGGGGGATGATTCGGCCACCACTTCGTTGGTGGTAAGGAACCCCAGTAGGGAATACAACCCATCGTGGGAATTTCCCGAATCGGCATATGAGTGGATCGATTCATCTATTGCGCGCGCATGGGCGCGGAGAAGCCCCACGTTTGTTCCGCGGAGAGATTTCAGTAAATTTCCTATATTCGCGTGCCCAGCCTTTTTTGAGGATATATGCTGTTCCACCAATTCAATCACCTCGTGGTACACCTCATCCTGGGCGGTCCGGAAATCATCGTCCTTCACGTAATATTTCGGGGAATCCGCCAGGGATTTCAGTTCGTCATTGAGCCATGTGCGGTTGATGTACGTGTAGAAATCGTCAGTGGGACCCATCTTGACATCTGATCGGTACATGGTATTTGCCAACCGAGCCTTGGTAACATTCTCGTACTGGTCGGGATGCGTATCCAAATACCGCGTGTTTTCCGGTGTGAAAATAGAATCGCCATTCATTTTGGGTGGGGAATTGTATTACACTTTGGATGTATAATAAAATTCAGGTATTCGCTGGACCATTAACTACCAGAGTTATTGGTGGTCTTTGTCATGACCATACCGTAGAAACTGGACGCAACCCCCACCCTAGGCGCGGTTCCGTATTTCATGTTCCCGCCTCCAGTTGGCCTGTTTGTACTCATGCGCGATTTGGTGTTTCGGGTTCCTAACATATTATATATTGGGCGGAGATTTTTTCTGGGGATTGGGGGATGGCGAGCCCAAAATCGTGAAAATTGCAAAATTGATTCTCAGTCCCCAGGCTGGGAGAGAAGACATATAACGCTTAAAACACTCAAAACACTTAAAACACTTAAAACATGTCTGGAACTATCGCCACCACTCACCTCGCCGCCATCAGGGACGGAGCCAAAGCGTACGCCTCCCGTGTCAAGGAGGCGCAGATGGTCGCCGACAAGGAGGCCAAGAAGGCAGCGGCCGAATCCAAGAAGGTTCAGGCCACCGCCGCCAAGGAGGCCAAGAAGGTAGCCACCGAGGCCAAGAAGGTAGCGGCCGAAGCCAAGAAGGTTCAGGCCACCGAGGCCAAGAAGGTAGCGACCGAGGCCAAGAAGGTAGCGACCGAGGCCAAGAAGGCAGCGACCGAGGCCAAGAAGGCAGCGACCGAGGCCAAGAAGGCAGCGACCGAGGCCAAGAAGGTTCAGGCCACCGAGGCCAAGAAGGTTCAGGCCACCGAGGCCAAGAAGGCAGCGACCGAGGCCAAGAAGGTTCATGCCGAGGCCAAGAAGGCAGCGACCGAGGCCAAGAAGGTTCAGGCCACCGAGGCCAAGAAGGTAGCGGCCGAAGCCAAGAAGGTTCAGGTCGCCGCTGACAAGGCCGCCAAGAAGGTAGCGGCCGAAGCCAAGAAGGTTCAGGTCGCCACTGACAAGGCCGCCAAGAAGGTAGCGGCCGAAGCCAAGAAGGTTCAGGTCGCCACTGACAAGGCCGCCAAGAAGGTAGCGGCCGAAGCCAAGAAGGTTCAGGTCGCCGCCGACAAGGCCGCCAAGAAGGTA
>Ga0307998_1001437_pt1 | contig 12793 bp, 10 predicted proteins | sample Davwhametageno37_FD_203147 | JGI IMG/M metagenome (GOLD analysis project Ga0307998, IMG submission 203147) | Marine microbial communities from Davis Island wharf, Antarctic Ocean - #37 | ecosystem: Environmental > Aquatic > Marine > Unclassified | place: Antarctic Ocean: Davis Island wharf...
CTGAGGTGCGTGGGGTGATACGGGCACTTTCCTCGCAACAATCGGAGGTATTGTTATGACCGAGGTGCGCGAGGCGAATAATCACGAGAACAACTCCTTGAGGCGTAAAATCGTCACGGGACTATCACTATTTCTTCCAGGAATTTTTTTGCTGGGCTTCAATATCGGCACCGGCAGCGTTACCGCCATGGCCAAAGCTGGGGCGGACTATGGCATGTCCCTTTTATGGACGATTGTAGCCTCTTGTCTCTGCACATTCTTTATGATCAATCTTTATGGTCGCTATACCCTAGTGACAGGTGAAACCGCACTTGAAGCATTTCGAAAACACATTCACCCTGGGGTTGGCGTTTTTTTTGTTGTGGCTTTGACTTTCGGTGTCTGCGGCAGCGTAATGGGAGTAATGGGTATTGTTGCGGACATCTGTTATGAATGGTCGAGATCTATCGTTGCTGGAGGTATTGCACCAATCTATTTCGCGACCTTCTTTGTTAGCCTTGTGTACTACATATTTTGGAATGGTAAAACGCAGTTTTTTGAGCGTAGTATGGCTGTGGTTGTTGCTGCCATGTCGGCGTGCTTTTTGGTAAACTTTTTTGTTATGACGCCCCCTCCGATAGACATCCTATGGGGGTTGATGCCGACAATTCCGCAGATGACATCAGCGTCAGATAGTAGCCCTTCGCTGGTTATTGCATCAATGATTGGTACCACCGTTTTTTCTGGTTTATTTATTATTCGTACCACGCTTGTCAAGGAAGCTGGTTGGACGCTGAAAGATTACAAAACGCAGCGTAATGACGCAGCTTTTGCGGTGTCTTTGATGTTTGTTATCAGCGCGGCCATCATGGCCGCAGCCGCGGGTACTCTATATGTTGAGGGCTTGGGTTTATCAAAGGCTTCGCAAATGATCAATCTACTGGAGCCGCTCGCAGGACCAATGGCCGCGTCGATATTTGCCTTTGGGTTAATTGCTGCAGGCGTCTCTTCTCAACTTCCGAACGTGCTGATGTTGCCCTGGCTGTTATGCGACTATACCGGCAACAAACGAGATATGACGCTTACCAAATATCGTGTATTGGTGCTCTTGATCTCTCTGCTAGGTTTGGTGGTGCCCATTTTTGATGCCAGACCAGTATTCGTAATGATAATTTCTCAGGCCTTCAATGCAGTTATCTTACCCATAACCGTTGCTTGTATTTATTATCTTAGCAATCGAAAAGATCTGATGAGAGAGTATAAAAATACTTGGGGTGCCAATATCGTCCTTGCGGCAATCCTGCTTTTTTCAATATTTACATCGTTCATTGCAATTGGCGGCGTTCGTCAATTGGTGTTTGGATAAAATAAGATTGATATGACTTACCTCCAAGTGAAATATAAGATCACTCATGTGGTGTTTAAACGCAAGCGGCTTCGTTTTTTTGACCAACTCTAAAATACATATGGAACGAAATTTGGCGCTGGTATGGCCACTGGCTAGCAATCTTAAATGCTGGCGTTGATCTATCTGTCGCTGTAGTTAAAATAGTTTCCGATAACCAGGTGCGTGTCGTTTTTACGTTAGGTAAAGCTCAAGTAGAGGGATGTGGGGATTTTTATCCTGATAGGTGTGACTACACCATAAGCAAGGTGAGTGAAGGTCAAAAATGTTGGGTTTTGTGTGGAGCTGCTCCTCGCGGGGCAGTGGGCGAATCTAATTTTTGATATGCCTCGGCGGAGGACGAAAAATATTTAATCAGCAAATTCTTTAATGACGATTTTCTAATTCCTGAGCGAATACGTCTAACAAATAGTCTAACTAGATTGCGAGGCTAAATCGTGAATCGTTTACGCATATTAGAGACCTTAAGTTTTGCTGCATCCACGGCTTCTTGTTCGGACGCGGCATGCATGGCTTCTAGCAAGTCAGAGAAATGGCCGCGCATCGCATTACGGGCAGACGTGGCGTCTCCGGAAGCAATAGCATCATAAATAGCAACGTGGTCTGCTATTCTGGTGCGCTTATCTTCTTCAACACAAACAGCTTGATGGGCTTTACTTATATGATTCAAATTCTCTTGGATATCCCACAGATACTCGATTTGTTTAGAGATTACTCTGTTGTGAGTAGCTTGGGCGATTATTGTATGAAATTGTCTATCTGCTCCAGATGATGATGTATCTTTTACATCTTCAAGCTCTATTTTTCGCAATGCTTTTTCCAATGCTTCGAGCTCATTTTTTTTGATCATCCTAGCCGCTAATGCGGCAGCTTCGCCTTCTAAAAGTACGCGCGCCTCGAGCAGCTCAAACGCACTAATTTCACGACTGAAGTTATCATTAATAAGATTATTTCCTAGTACATAAACGCCCGACCCCGCTTTAACTGATACTTCTTCTTTTGCTTCTAGAGCAATAATAGCCTCCCGTATCGTAGGTCGACTAACTGCAAACCGTTCGGCAAGTTCCCGTTCAGTAGGTAATCGACCGCCAACCGGAAATTCGCCTTCTTTTATCAGGGTTGAAATCTTGTTGAATATTGTAATATACAAACGTTCTTTGCTGGGCATCATAGACTCTGTCAAATAGTAATTTTACGCTAGCATATTAGCACCCAAGCTAATTGTAATACAATTTATTAAATGAAAAGCCGATACTGATGATAAATTAGGGTAGTAAATGCGCCCTATTAAATTAAAACACACGGTGCATATATAGATTAAATTGACAATCTACAGCGTTTTCGGACGTCTTGCTGCCAAACTTATTAGGCATCAGGTGTTGATTTTGCATTGCAAATTGGTATTACGCTATATACAATCACTTTAGCTCAAAAGTAGTAAATTTGGTAATACATTATTGTTAATTAAGACGGTATCTATTTAACGCTATTGGTCTGTTAAAGAGTGAGGAACTGTATCTGTGTTATGGCTCGAGAAAGCTTGATAGGCAAATGATGCATGTCCTACCAAGGCGCGTTTGGTCGGCTAAACATGACTGTTGTGCTAGGTTTCGGTGAAGTGGCCGATTAATGGCTAAAGAAGCTTTAACGCCTGAGAGATAATGACAATGCTTGATAAAAATATAACCTATAAATGTCGTCAGATTATAGCAGTGATTACGGTCTGTTCATTAGCCCCAAGTCTTTCGGCAGTAGAGTACTCGGTGGGTGATAAGCTCGCCTATGCAGCGGCTGTTGGTAAGCTGAAGCCAGGGGATACAGTTGTTTTACAAAATGGTGTTTGGTCTGATTTCGAAATAGTATTTCAAGGTCAGGGGACTTCTGATAAACCTATTACTCTTACCGCACAAACCAAGGGCGGGGTTATCTTATCCGGCCAGTCTAATCTGAGTATTGCTGGCGAGCACATACTGGTTTCGGGATTGGTCTTCACTGGTGGCTACACGCCGACGGACTCAGTGATATCGTTCCGTACAAGCAAAACTGAATTAGCCAATCACTCTCGGGTCACTGAAACGGTGATCGACAATTTCAGCAATCCCGAGCGCTTTGAAGTGGATTATTGGATTGCCATGTACGGTAAGCATAATCGGTTTGACCACAATCATATCGAAGGAAAGCGCAACAAAGGTGTGACTATGGCGGTTCGTCTGGATTCTGAAGATAGCCAGGAAAACTACCACCGTATCGATCACAACTATTTCGGACTGAGAGCTGTTTTGGGCTCCAATGGCGGCGAGACCTTGCGTATCGGCACCAGCCACTATTCTCTGTCTAATTCTTTCACCTTGATCGAGAACAACTATTTTGACCACTGTGATGGTGAGGTAGAGATTATTTCTGTCAAATCTGGCGGCAACCAGGTTCGAGGCAACCTATTCTATGAATCCAAGGGAGCACTGACTCTGCGCCATGGCAATGACAATCTGGTCGAGGGAAATATATTTCTAGGTAACGGCGTTGATCACACCGGCGGCATTCGTGTTATCAACAAGCGCCAAACTATTCGTAACAACTATCTGGAAGGTTTAACGGGTTATCGATTTGGTGGTGGCCTGGTGGTGATGAACGGCGTTCCCAATTCATCGATCAACCGCTACCACCAGGTAGACGGAGCGGTAATTGAAAATAATTCTCTGATCAACGTTGAGCATATTGAGTTGGCTGCCGGCAGTGATGCAGAGCGTTCAGCGACCCCGGTTAATAGCAAATTCAATAGTAATTTGGTTTTCAATAAGAACGGCCATGATGCATTTGCGCTTTACGACGATGTATCTGGTATTCGATTTGCCCGCAATGTTTTGAACAACGTTAAGGGCCCACAAATCACCGAAGGTTTTGCTAATCAAAAGGTTGAACTGATAAGAGCGTCCAACGGCCTGCTGTATCCAAAGGCTGCGGGCCTAAAGAATGTGGGTGTCACGAGAGATCTCGTGGTGCTGGATAAAGACCAAACCGGTGTATCCTGGTATCCAAAGGTAGATTCATCCTTACGCTTTGATACAGGCCGAACCCTCGTGGTGAAGCCAAAGCCGGGTTCATTGGAAGACGCGATTAAACAGGCGCAGGCGGGCGATATTATTAGTCTTGCTGCCGGAGACTATCTGGCAAGCAAGGTACTGGAGATCGACAAGCCACTGACGTTTGCCGGTAATAACAAAGCGCATATCGAGTTTGAACGCTCCACTCTATTTGAAATAGCTGATGGTGGTAGTCTGAAGCTGAATGGCCTGACCATATCGGGCAAAAGTTCACCGGACAATGTTGGCAACTCGGTGATTCGTACCAGCCGTTATTCAATGCTGATCAACTACCAAATCAAAGTGGAGAACTCCAAGTTTATCGACCTTGATGTCAATCGATCTTTCAATTTCCTCAATGTAGCTAAGAGCACGATGGCGGACAGTATCGACATTATTGACTCTCAGTTTAGTGACGTAAGCGGGGCCATTCTTGCGCTGAATAAAGAAGCTGATGACTATGGCATTTTTAATGCAGATTACGTTCGAATCTCGGGTTCCAGTTTTGAAAATGTAGGTGGCGCACTGGCCAACTTGTATCGCGGTGGTACTGATGAAAGTACGTTTGGGCCGCATTTTTTACTGACAAATTCTAAGCTAAAAAATGTGGGCGCGGGAAGTAAGAACAAATCCAAGTCGTCTATTGGTTTACATGGGGTGCAGGTCACTCAGATTAACAACAACCGCTTTGCAAACAGCCCGGCGATAAAAATAAATCATACCGTAGGCGAACCGATTACCAGAATCATCGAAAATACTTTTACAGTAACACCGATGCCAAAGGTTAGAGAGTTAAATAGTCAGCAAGAAAACACTGCTGTGATTGAAAATAATAATGTTAGATAGAGTCGCAAATGAACGCGAATAACCAATAGTAGACCATTCAGGATTTTGAGAGGTAGAGTATGCAAACAGCATCTTTTTTATTTGGTGAAGAATTATTAGTGGAACCTGTTGCTCCCGGAGTTACAAGAAAGATCATGGGTTTTAATAACCAGATAATGATGGTTAAGGTCTATTTTGAAGAGGGAAGTGAGGGCTATGTCCATAGTCACTTTCACTCTCAGGTTGCCTATGTTGAAAGAGGTGAGTTCGATGTCACGGTGGGCGATAACACTCGAACTCTTATGGCCGGCGATTGCTTTTTCATGGAACCGAACATTAGCCATGGGGCTATATGTAGAAAAGCGGGTGTGCTGATTGACGTGTTTAGCCCGATGCGAGAAGATTTTTTTGAGGGGAACAAAACATGAAAATAAACTACCTTCGCTGGTGGATCATTGCTCTTATCGCTCTTGCCACAGTGATTAATTATATTGATCGCCAAGCTATAGTTGTCCTCTGGCCAAGTATTGCAGCAGAGCTATATCCAGATAAATCTGCTGATGAACATAAAGAGATTTACGCGTTTATCTCTGTGGTATTTATTTTTTCTTACGCTTTCGGTCAGGCAATTTTCGGGAAGATATTTGACTGGATCGGCACCCGTTTGGGGTTCGCACTATCGATTACGGTTTGGTCTATTGCTACTGCGCTGCATGCCTTTTCTAAGGGCATTGTTTCGTTTAGTATCTTCAGAAGCCTTCTTGGTATTGCTGAGGCCGGAAACTGGCCTGGAGCTACCAAGGGCAATGCTGAATGGTTTCCAACCAAGGAGCGAGCGTTAGCTCAAGGCATTTTCAACTCTGGCGCAGCGATCGGTGGCTTAGTGGCCATTCCGTTGATTGGCACATTGGCAGTATACTTTAGCTGGCAAGTGATCTTTATTCTCATAGGTTCTATCGGTCTACTCTGGCTTATTCCTTGGCTGATTCTTGTTAAGGCTCCGCCCAAACACCACCCCTGGATTACTGATGAAGAGCGTGAATACATCCTCAATGGTCAGCAGAATGAGACAGTAACTGCAGACGGCAAGGATAACGAGGGTTACAACCCGAATACAGCAGAACTTCTTGCGCACAAGCAGAGCTGGGGTGTGATTGTTGCATCAGCCTGCATTGATCCGATTTGGTGGCTGTTTGTTTTTTGGATTCCCATTTACCTGTTCGAGGTCTATGGGATGGATGTTAAGCAAATTGCGTTGTATGGCTGGGTGCCCTATGTGGGTGCCATGGTCGGTGCATTCTTTGGTGGTTTGCTGGCGCAAAATAGATTCAAGGCCGGCTGGGATACTAATAGTACCCGCAAGCTGGTCATCACCCTAGGCTGTTTGGTGATGCTGCCGGCACTTCTGGCTATGGCAAACCCTGGGTCTCCGGTGACCGCTGTATTGCTGATGGCTGTCATTCTTTTTGGTTTCCAGACAGCTATTGGCAATATACAGACATTGCCCAGTGATTTCTTTGGTGGTAAAACGGTCGGCACTCTAGCGGGATTTTCTGGTATGGCGGCGAAACTCGGCGCAGTTGGCTTGACATCATTGGTGCCGATTTTAACCTCCGGTGGTAACTACACTCCGGCGTTTTTGATTGGTGCGGGCCTGGCTGTTTCAGCGCTGGCCAGCATTTGGATTTTATGTCCAAAAATTGAACCGCTCTGCCCCAAAGTCTGAATGATTCCTTCATCAGTTATTTGCTGAATTATTTTAAGAACTACAATTTATTAGGGAGTAATGTATGACAAGCCCCGTTATTGGTTTTATTGGTCTCGGTCACATGGGTGGTAACATGGTAGAGAATCTGCAAAAGAAAAATTTTGTGCCCATTGTAATGGATCTTAGTGAAGAGGCCGTGGCTTGCGTCGTCGCTCGCGGTGGTTCTGAGGCCAAATCAGCGGCTGAGTTAGCCGCGTCCAGTGATATTATTATGCTGTGCCTAACCACCTCCACTGTCGTTGAACAAGTGATTTATGCCGAAGATGGCATACTGGCCGGGATCAAAGAAGGTGCTGTGGTCATTGATTTTGGAACCTCGATTCCTGCCTCTACTCGTAAGATCGGCGCTGACTTAGTTAAAAAAGGTGCCGGCATGGTTGACGCTGCTCTCGGACGCACACCGACCCATGCTCGTGATGGACTTCTCAATATTATGGCGGCTGGTGACCAGGACACGTTCGAAAAAGTGAAGCCTATCCTTGAGCTGCAGGGCGAAAATATTTTTTATATGGGGGCACTGGGTGCTGGCCATACGACTAAACTAATTAATAATTTTATGGGCATGACAACAGTCTGCGCGATGTCTCAGGCATTCGCTGTTGCAGAGAACTCTGGTGTTGATGGCCAGCAACTTTTTGACATTATGTCGACCGGCCCTTCAAGTTCGCCCTTTATGCAGTTTTGTAAGAACTATGCTGTGGACGATGTGAGTGATTTAGGTTTCTCCATTGCTAATGCCAATAAGGATTTGGGATATTTCCTAGAGATGGTTGCAGAGCAGGGCACCCGTTCTCAGATAGCCGAAGGCACCTCTGTAAATCTGCAGGCTGCTTTTGATGCTGGTATGGGTGACGGTAATGTTCCAGAAATTTTCGACTACTTTACTAAGCTAGCGAAATAGTTAAAGAATTATTCAAAAATGGACAGCTGACAGAAGTGAGTTAACTATGAATATGAAACATCAGGGTAAAGTGGCCGTGGTAACTGGCGGCGCGAGGGATATTGGTAAAGCTATATCTCTGCGCTTAGCGGCAGAGGGTGCGAAGGTGGTGGTAAATTATTACGGCAGCCACGATTTGGCGCAACAAACTCTGATTGAGATTGAGTCAGCGGGCGGTGAGGCGATTCTGTATAAAGGTGACATGACCTCCGAGGCAGATGTAGAAGGGTTGATTGCTGCAGTGACTGCAGCCTTCGGGTCGAGTATAGATATTTTGGTTAACGTGGTGGGAGGCTTGGTCGCGCGCAAAACAATTGATGAAATGGATCTCGAGTTCTTCAATAATGTTATGGTGCTTAACATGACCTCTACATTTCTAGTCACCAAGGCGGTTGTTCCCTACATGGCGGCAGGAAGCGCTATTGTTAACTTCTCTTCCCAGGCCGGTCGAGATGGAGGTGGTCCTGGAGCCAGTGCCTATGCAGCATCAAAAGGAGCGGTAATGACATTTACCCGCTCTATGGCTAAGGAGTTGGGACCAAGAGGTATTCGGGTTAATTCTCTTTGCTGCGGTATGATAAGCACAAGATTCCATGATATGTTCAGTAAGCCAGAAGGTCGCAAAGCTGTTGCTGGGAATACTCCCCTAAGTCGAGAGGGTGCACCGAATGAGGTAGCGGACACTGTAAGTTTCCTTGCCTCCAGCGAAGCTGGATTTGTCTCTGGGGTCAATATGGATGTCAATGGCGGCTTAATATTCTCCTGAATGCACTCTTGAAGATTGGGTGGTGGATTAGAAAATATGGGAAATAAGATTGCTGTTATTGGCGAGTGCATGCTGGAAGTGAGTACCTTGGGGGCAGACAGAAATCAGTCCTCACTGTGTTCAGGACTCTCATTTGGCGGTGATACCCTCAATACCTGTATCTATCTTGCGCGTTTGGGAGTAGACGTTGATTACGTCTCTTCCCTGGGCGACGACGAGATGAGTGCCTGGATGTTGGAGCAATGGCGTGCGGAAGGGGTTGGCTGTAATTTGGTCAGCAGATTAGAAAACGCAGTGCCCGGTCTTTACATGATTCAGATTGATGAGCACGGAGAGCGATCATTTCTTTATTGGCGAGCCAATTCTCCTGCGACACGCATGTTTGACAATGCTGCCGACGCAGAGGTCATGTTTGACAAGCTGTCAGCTTACCAACACATCTATCTTTCCGGCATCAGCTTGGCAATTTATACCGAAGCCGCCCGCCATAGGTTGTTTAAGTTTCTGAAAAACTATCGCGCTAGGGGCGGAGAGGTCATTTTTGATGGCAACTATCGCCCGCGCCTTTGGGCAAGCCCCGAGGTCGCGCGAGATGCCTACCAACAGATGTATCGTCTCGCAGATTTGGTGTTGCCTACTGATGAAGATGAGGCGCTGTTGTTTGGTTTTGAAACGCCAGAACAGGTTGTGGCAAGATTGAAGTCCTTTGGTGCATCAGAAGTGGTTCTTAAAATGGGCGAAAACGGTTGTTTGATTGGTTCCGAATCAGGGACTGATGCAGTACCGGCAGAGATTGTCAAAGTAGTAGATTCGACCGCTGCAGGTGATTCATTTAATGCTGGGTTTTTGGCGTCAAGATTTCTAGGTCAAGATATAAAAACGGCTTGCTGGGCGGCAAATCGCCTGGCGTCAGTGGTTATTCAACATCGCGGTGCAATCATTCCCAACGAAGCCATGCCCACTTATAGCTGAGACTTGGCTTCGATTATTAAAGTGGAAACCCTTAATCGGCACTACTGAGAGAATTAATGAAGTTGATCAAAACAACAATCATATTGCTAACGCTAATAGTGACGAATATACCGATTGAGTTGCAGGCACAGGAACATCCCAAATTAATTTTAACCAAAGCTGGTGTTGAAAGAATAAGAGCAAATCTTGGTCAGATGCCGCTATTTGACGCTTCTGTTGCCCGAGCAAAGCAGGAGGTAGATGGTGAAATTGCCAAGGGTATAGATACACCCATACCCAAAGATTATTCAGGGGGTTATACCCATGAGCAGCACAAGCGCAATTTTGCTATTGCCCAGAAATCAGGCGCCCTGTATCAGATTCTAGAAGACGAAAAGTATGCTGAGTATGTCCGGGACATGCTATTCCAGTATGAGGCTATGTATAAAACCTTACCCGTGCACCCCAAGCCCCGTTCCTACGCGCGAGGCAAATTGTTCTGGCAATGTTTGAATGACAGCAATTGGTTGCTCTACATGGCACAGGCCTATGATGCCATCTATACATTTTTATCGGAAGAGGAGCGGCAAACGCTCAATCAAAACCTATTTCGACCCTTCGCCGATTTCATCTCGATCGGCAATCCACAATTCTATAATCGGATACACAACCACAGTACCTGGGGCAATGCAGCGGTAGGAATGATCGGGCTGGTTATGGACGATCAAGAGCTTGTGGAAAGGGCGCTTTACGGCATTAAAGATGATGGCCTTCAAATTGGGCTAAAAGATAATGACGGCGGCTTTATTAAACTAGAAGGACAAAAATCTGGTTTTCTGGCCAATCTGGAAGGTCCATTTTCGCCGGATGGCTATTACACCGAAGGTCCCTATTACCAACGTTATGCTATGTATCCCTTTCTGGTTTTTGCGCTGGCCATGGACAATGCCAAGCCAGAGTTCAAGGTTTTTCAACATAAGGACGGCGTGCTACTTAAGGCGGTAAACGCCTTGCTCAATCTTTCCGATTCCGACGGCGATTTTTTCCCGCTCAATGATGCACAAAAAGGCATGTCCTATTTTTCCGGCAGTTTGGTGGCAGCGGTTGATATAGCCTATCACTACGGTGATCGTAATCCGCAGTTTCTCAGTATTGCTGAGAAACAGAATGAGGTGTTGTTGGACGAGGCTGGCCTTTCAGTCGCAATAGCCATTCGAGATGGCAAGACCGAGCCTTTTGTTAATAAATCGATCAATCTTAGCGATGGCCATAAAGGCACAGAGGGTGGGGTCGCTGTTTTGCGCTACGGTAATGAAAATTTAGAGTTGGTGTTTAAATATTCAGCCCAGGGTCTGAGTCATGGCCACTATGACAAACTGTCGTTTTCTCTCTACGAAAACGGGGATGAAGTTATTCAAGACTATGGCCTAGTGCGGTTTGTTAATATCGGGCAGAAGGGCGGCGGTAATTATCTCAGGGAAAACAGTACCTGGGCAAAGCAGACTATCGCCCATAACACCATTACCCAAAATCAGACGTCCCATTTCCAGGGAAAGTATGAAACTGGTAGTAAGTACCATTCTCAACTCCATTTTTTCGATGATTCCAGAGGCAACATCCAAATAGTCAGTGCCAGAGAGGCCAATGCCTATCCTGGCACAGAAATGCACCGGACTATGGCGATTATTAAGCTTGAAAGTTTGGCCAAGCCAGTTGTTCTCGATATCATGAAGGTGGCGTCAAAAACCAAAAATCAGTATGACCTGCCATTTTATTATATGGGACAGGTACTGAAAACCAATTTTGAATATGACTCCCCTGCAAGTTTGACCGCGCTGGGTGATTCAAACGGATACCAGCATCTGTACTTAGAGGGCAAAGGTACGCCGCCAGCAGGAAGTATGCAGTTCGATTGGTTGGTAGAGGGTAAGTTTTATACACTGACATCAGCCACCAGTAACGCTGACGAGCTGCTGTTTGCAAGATTGGGAGCGCAGGATCCAGAGTTCAATCTGCGCAGGGATGCTGCATTGATTTTTCGCCGTAAGGAGGTTAGCGACACTGTGTTTACATCGGTGATAGAGCCTCATGGAAGCTACAGCGCTGTATCGGAATTATCGGTGAACCCTAACAGTAAACTATCTTCAGTTGAGGTGGTGCATGATAGCGAAGCTTACACCGCAGTCGCCATTGAAGATATAAACGGCCAGTCTAGTGTTTTGGTGGTTGCAAATACGGATGCTTCTGCATCAAAAAAGCATGAGCTTAAAATTGATGGTAGCCAGTATAGGTGGCAAGGCCCCTATTATTTTACTGGCAGGCAATAGCGGAGTTCCTTCTGACAAAAAAGGGGGGTAGTTCAACGATTAAAACTCTGATTAAAGGGGGCGAATAAAAAGGATTGTGTTGCGGACCGTGATTCCAATACTCGACTTCATAGCCTTTGTTACAAACTTTGTAACCAGTACAGAGTTAACCAACTGAAAGAAAACAAGAACTATGGTTGGTTGATAACGGCGCTGAAAAACAGGTATTACAAGGGAGTTACAAACATGATAACTCATGCTGTAACCCATTGTTTTTACAGCATATATTGTAGAGCTAATATTGAGTGGGAGTAATAACAAACTCTCAAACCTCCAGTCCTAGGCTGTTTCCCATGTTGTAAAGACGCATTCCTAACATTCTTAGGCGCCTGCCTGCCAATGAGGCCTCTTTTTCTCGATAAACTCGATTAGGGCAGTCACAGCCTGCGGCATGTTTTGCTCGCCGAAGCCGATGCGAAAGTAATCCTGATAAAGGTCGCTTTGTGCGCTAAACAGAGGAGCTGGTTTGACCGAGATACGCGCTGCGGCCATTTGCTCGGCTAATTGATCTGCGCTCAGCGGACCTTTAAATCTCACGTAACCAATGGCTCCGGCACTGGGTCGGTTCCATTCAAACAGATCGCCATGTTGGCGAAAAAAATCATCCAGTAAGCTGAGGTTTTTCCTGATAATTGCCAGCCGACTTTCAATAATGGTATCACTGGCGCGCAATATCATCATGGCCTGAATTTCACTGGCGCGACCGATGCATG
>Ga0307998_1001439_pt1 | contig 12789 bp, 8 predicted proteins | sample Davwhametageno37_FD_203147 | JGI IMG/M metagenome (GOLD analysis project Ga0307998, IMG submission 203147) | Marine microbial communities from Davis Island wharf, Antarctic Ocean - #37 | ecosystem: Environmental > Aquatic > Marine > Unclassified | place: Antarctic Ocean: Davis Island wharf...
AATACGAAATTATATTTTGTATTATATATCTATAAATCAGTACTTTGTGGTTATTTTATATTTTCATTGTTTACTAAAGTAGTACTCTTGCTAAATTCTAGAAGTAATTGACGTACCAATTGTTTCTTTAACATCATGTACTATTGAATCAAATTATACTTTGACCTCCTCCTCTGACTTAGTTGTAATTATAGGATACTTTGTAGTAGTGTTTCTTTTAGCTTTTGTTGTAACAATAAAAGAGAGAAGGAAAAACAACCAAGCTGCTGATAGCTATTTTCTATCAGGCAAAAGCGAGGGTTGGTTTGTTATTGGAGCAAGTTTGTTTGCTTCAAACATTGGATCAGAGCACTTGGTTGGACTAGCTGGTTCTGGCGCTCGTGGTGATTTAGTTGCTGCCCAATTTGAAATTCTTGCAGCATTAATACTGATTATATTGGGGTGGGTTTTTGTTCCCTTTTATATTCGAAGTGGTGTTTATACAATGCCAGAGTTTCTTGAAAAGCGCTACTCTCCTGCTGCAAGAACTTACCTCTCTATTATTTCGATCATCTCATACATCTTAACCAAAATATCAGTAACCATTTTTGCGGGCGCCTTGGTTTTTGAAGTAATTCTAGGTGTTCCGTTTTGGACAGGTGCAACTTTGGTTGTTTTAGCCACTGGAATATACACGGTTTTTGGGGGACTTAAAGCTGTAATATATACAGACTTGCTTCAAATGTTTGTGCTCATTGGGGGCTCACTTGCTCTGCTTTACTTTGGGTCGCAGGCTCTTATAACTGACATTACTGTTGCACAAGGTGCAAATATCTTTACTTCCGTAAAAGATGCAATCATAACGGCGAAAGGAAACGTTGATGGTGCTAACTATTTTAATCTATGGCGTCCTTTTGATGATCCTGATTATCCATGGACGGGGATTGTTTTCGGTGCTCCTATTCTTGGAATTTGGTATTGGTGCACTGATCAGTTTATTGTTCAGCGCGTTCTTTCAGCAAAAAACATTTCCAATGCACGCAAGGGCGCTTTGTTTGGTGGGTTCTTGAAGCTTACTCCTATTTTGCTTTTTGCTATTCCTGGTGTATTGGCGTTTGCCTTATCAATAAATCATCCTGAACTTTTAATGAATCAAAACGGTGTAATTGAATACGACCAGGCACTTCCATCACTCGTAATGTCTTTTTTACCTGTAGGGTTTAAAGGATTAATGATTGCTGGCCTTTTAGCTGCATTAATGAGCTCTTTATCTTCTGTTTTTAACTCTTGCTCAACCCTGATTACTTTTGATTTCTATAAAAAGTATTACCCTACTACTTCTAGTAACAATCTGGTAAAAGTAGGTCAGGTTTCCACTGTTGTATTGGTGATTATAGGCCTTGCTTGGATACCATTAATGAGAACGATGACGGAAAGCGAAGGAATATTTAAATACTTACAGAGCATTCAGGCTTATATTTCTCCACCTATAGCTGCGGTTTTTCTTTTCGGGTTGTTCTTTAAAAGAATAAACGCGTCCGGTGCAATGAAAGCACTTTGGTTTGGGTTCTTTTTAGGTACCCTTAGAATATTAGTAGAGTTTTTAACCAATGGTTATGAAGCCGGTAATGCAGTATGGAATATTAGTGTAGGTTCTGCAGCACATTGGTTTGTTTCAATCAACTTTCTTCATTTTGCTATAATAATGTTTGTACTTTCATCAATAATATTGTTCGTGGGAAGTAGGTATGGAGACGTAAAAACAGACGAAGAACTAAGAACTGTAATTTATGACCCATCCGTTCTAACAAATAAAGACAAGTCAATTAAAATGGATAAATTATTGACCTTACTATTGATACTTGGAGTGGTGATGGTTTGGTTAATTTTTTCTCCATTAATTTTAGCAGGTATTTAACCTTTTTAAACAAAACATGAGTTAATTTGTTGTTTTACCTTACTTTCTCTGGGTTACATCACAATTCAACAACACCTTGATTTACATCAACTTAAGCTCCATGTATTGATAAAAATAAAAAAAGGTGAAGTACTATTGTTGAGTTGACAATTCAAAATTTCATGCTCATATTCGATACCATGGTTTAAAGCCGTAACTCATTATAAAAAATCATTTATATGAAACACAAGTTAATTCTCTTTTTCCTTTCCTGTTTTTTAGGGTCAATAAGTTTTGCCCAAACAATAAATGTTTCAGGAACTATACTAGACAAAAATGGTGAAACCGTTCCGTTTGCCAATGTTAATGTTGTCGGAACAACTACGGGAACCACCTCTGATATTGACGGTAAATATTCGATAACTGCACCTTCTGGGGCCGGTACAGCATTAAAATACTCCTTTATAGGTTTTACACCACAAGAAGTATTAATAGCAGCAAGAACTAAAATTGACGTTACTCTTTTACCTTCCGTCGAATCTTTAGATGAATTAGTAGTGATTGGTTATGGTACTTCAACCAAAAAAGAACTTACAGGAGCAACGACGAAACTTAAAGGAGATAAAATAGAACGAATTAACATTCCGAGAGTTGATCAAGCCCTACAAGGTCAAATGGCCGGAGTTTCTATTAATACCAATTCAGGTTCACCTGGTGGTTCTTCAAGCATTCGAATTAGAGGCCTTTCTACTTTTGGAGATAATGATCCATTAATTTTAGTTGATGGTATTGTTTACGATTCAGAAGGTTTAAACGCCCTTAACCCAGCAGATATTGAGTCAATCAATGTATTGAAAGATGCAACTGCAGGAATCTACGGTGTTCGTGCTGCTAATGGGGTTATCATTATTGAAACCAAAAAAGGTGTTAAAAATTCAAAACCTAGTTTAAGCGTTGACTACTATTATGGTTTGCAACAACCATCTAACAAGCTTAACTTGCTAAATGCAACTGAATACGCAGTTATCAAAAATGAAATGTTTGCGAATGGTGGAGAGAACGTTGTTTTTGCCAATACTCAAATAGGTGAAGGCACAAACTGGCAAGACTCTATCTTTCAAAATGCTCCTATGCAGAACATTAACCTTAACCTCACCGGAGGTTCAAAAACTTCTAGATACTCCATTGGTGGATCATTTTTTACTCAGGATGGAATTGTTGGCGGTCCCAAAACAAATTTTTCCAGATACAATGCCCGAATCAACTTTAGCACTGACCTTAATGAAAAGTTAACACTTAATAATGTTATGCTTTTTACTCATGAGGAACGATCCACTTTACCCGAAAATGGTATTGGTTCAGTTCTTTACAATACTATAAACGCTTTTCCTAATGCGCCTATTAAAACGGCCGATGGCAACTACAGCTACATGGAAGAGGTAAGTGATATCATTAATCCAATTGCCCAGATAGAAAATGCATCCAACGGAGGTGTGGTTGATAAGGTGGTGGGTAAAGAAGAAATTGTATATAAGATTAACAACAATTTTACCTTAACCAATAGGGTAAGTTACAATTATGCTTTAGTAGATGAAAAAAGTTTTTCACCTCTAGTTTGGTACGGAGCTGGTAAAGCACAAAATTCTGCCATAAACGCCAACCTTGACCCTAGTTTAGTTGAAATCGGTGATAGTGTCTTTATTGAAAGAGGCGCAGGTGTTTATGAAGCTCGCAGTACTTTTCTTGATTTAAATTACGAAGGCTTTATTAACTACGAGCAAGCCATCGATGAAAACCAAACCATTAAAGCAACACTTGGTACTTCAATCTTTAAAAGAAGAGGTGAAAATTTAAGCGGTTCAGCGTTTAATATCCCGAACAACTCTATTGAGTATGCAGATATATCAGCAAACACTGCACCGGGTGGGTTTTTAAATAATACAGGTTCGTACGAATTTGAAGAAAGGCTGTTTTCTACTTTTTTAAGGGCTGAATACAACTATAAGTATCGTTATTTATTTTCAGCTATTGTACGACGCGATGGATCATCCAAATTTGGACCTAACAGCAAGTATGGTTTTTTCCCTACAGCTTCTGCTGCATGGGTTGTATCAGATGAAAGCTTTTTCAATTTCGCGCCTATTACTTTTGCCAAGATAAGAGCCAGTTATGGTATTTCTGGTAACGATCAAATTTCAAACTTTGCTTACCGTGCTTTATTAAATGGTGAAGGAGTTTATGTTTTTAACGATGTAATTGTAAATGGTGTTGCCATTGGCAGGTCTTCAAATCCTGATCTTAAATGGGAAACAACAAGACAATTAAACATAGGTGCTGATCTTAATGTTTACGATGCACTTGATGTTACCATTAACTATTTTGTTAAAAACACTTTCGACTTGCTGTTCCAACCTGATGTTTCTGGTCTTATCGGTTCTTATGGACCAGGCGGGTCGCCTCCAATTATTAATGCAGGTGATGTAAGCAACCAAGGTTTAGAGATTGAGCTTGGTTACAATACCGACCCTAAAAAACCACTTGTATTTAGTGCTAACGTTAACTTCACAGCTTTAAAGAACATTGTAAAATCAACTCCTGAAGGTGTTGATTTCTTACCGGGTGCTTCTTTTAGTGTTGGTGGTAATGTTGCTACTCGATTTGAAGAAGGTTTCGCTATTGGTTACTTCCATGGATATGAAACCAACGGAGTATTTCAAAATCAAGCAGAAATTGAAGCTGCTGCGGTTGTGCAAGAAGGAGCTAAACCAGGTGATTTAATATTTGTAGATCAAGATGGTGATGGTGTTATAAACTTCAACGACAATTCAGATAAAACAGACATAGGTTCTCCTATTCCTGATTTCACCATAGGAACAGTGCTTAACTCATCTTATAAAGGATTGGATTTATCAATCAACCTTTATGCTGCTGTTGGTCAAGAAATAATTAGAAATTACGAAAGACAACAACCTTATGCTAATCAACTTGATTATGTAATAAACAGGTGGATTGGAGACGGAACAAGTACAGAAAACCCTATGGTTACTACTGGGGCAACCCGAAACAATGAATTTTCTGATTATTTTGTTGAAGACGGCTCGTTTTTAAGAATCAAAAACATTCAATTAGGCTATACTGTCCCAGTAAAATTCGCCAACAAGTTCAAAGTTCAAAGCATGAGGGTTTACGTTGCCTCAAACAACTTATATACTCTTACTCGTTACCAAGGGTATGATCCTGATATTGGTTCAAGCGGCGGTGCTTTAAGCGCTGGAGTTGATTATGGGTTTTATCCACAAGCCAGAAATTTCATGGCCGGTGTTAATTTAAAGTTTTAAGATTATGATTCGATTATTATCAAATACCAAAACAGTTTTAATTATTCTGCTAATGTTTGTTTTCATTGGTGGATGCGAAAAGTCATTTTTAGATTTGGATCCTCCTTACACCCAAGATGCTGAAAATTACTTCAACACCGCTGATGACTATGAGCAAGCTTTAATAGGCGCTTACGATTTATTACAAGCCTCATATCTCACTGTTTGGATAGGAGAAATTGCATCTGACAATTCTATTGCTGGTGGTGAAAGTGTTACAGATAGCAAAGGGCTACATGAAATTGATGAGATGAACCATGGCGGAGTTAATTCTGAGCTTCAAAGTGTTTTTAGATGGTATTATGCAGGCATTGCTAGATGCAACTACATATTAGAGCCTAAAGATAACAACCTGGAGTTTGATGGTAAAGCATCTGTTGTTGCTCAAACAAAATTTTTAAGAGCTTATTACTACTTCGAATTGGTTAAGTTCTTTGGTGATGTTCCTCTTATTGTTGACGAAAGAATAGGCCCGGATGATGCGGCTTCTATCGGCAGAACTCCAAAAAATGAAGTTTACACTCAAATTGAACAAGATCTACTAGATGCATCTGCAGATCTTGAATGGATGGCAATGGAAAAAGGCAGGGTAACCAAAGGAGCGGCGTTGTCGCTTTTAGGTAAGGTTTACTTGTATCAAGATAAGTTTGCTGAAGCAGCTTCCACTTTAGATCAAGTAATTAGTTCTGGAAACTATAGTTTAATAGCTGATTACAACAATCTTTTTAGTGTAGCTAATGAAGGACATTCTGAAACTGTTTTTGATGTTGAGTTTTCAGGCCTTGAAGGAGGTTCATATGAGTGCTTAATTTGTTTAGAGGGAAATGCAACTCCTGGGTTTCATGGTATTAGACAATACAATGGTCCTATATACGGTGATGGAAACAGTTATAATTTACCTACACAAGATTTATACGATGCATTCGGCGGATCTGATTTAAGAAGAACTGCTACTATTTTAGCTATTGATGCTTTCATATTAACACAGCCTAACCCTGCATCCATTACGTATGCTCAAGGCGGTGGTGGCCATACTGGTCTTTACAACAATAAGTACATAAAAAGAATTGGCGAAATTGGTTTACCTGATAATGACCTTACTAGCCCTGTTAATTACAGAGTTATCAGATATGCTGATGTTTTACTGATGGCTGCCGAAGCGCACAACCGAAGTGGAAATGATGGTACTGCTTTAACTTATTTGAATGATGTTAGAACAAGAGTTTCCATGCCGAACATAACAAGTGGTGGAAGTGCTTTAACTGAAGATATTTGGTTAGAGCGTAGATTCGAGTTATCAGGTGAAGGTCACCGATTTTTTGATTTAGTACGAACAGGACAAGCTTCTGCTAACATAGAAGGCTTTAATGCCGGTCAACATGAAGTTTTCCCTCTACCGCAATTAGAAATTGATTTATCAGGAGGTTCACTAAACCAAAATCCAAACTATTAAAAACATTGATTATGAAAAAATTAGGTTTTATTTTATTGCTTTTTATCACGATTGTTTCCTGCAAGCGTGAAGACCCACAATTAGGTGATCCACCGACAACAGCTGATGCAGAATTCACAATTGCAACTTCACCAACAAGTGATAACATTATCATTTATACGGCCACTAATAGCGATATTATAGCCAAATGGGATTTTGGTAACGAAACCAAAGGAGAAGGAATTACAGCAACAGGTTTATATCCAAACAAAGGAACCTATGTGGTAACATTAACCGTATTTGCGTCGGGTGGTAGTGTCAGTAACAGCAAAGAAATTGTTATTGTAAACGATGATTTTACTTTACTTGACAATCCAATTTTCACGAACTTAACCGGTGGAATAAGCATTGACTCAAAAACTTGGATTATTGATTCTGTTACTGATGGACACTTTGGTGTTGGTCCAAACCCTTCTTCAGCGGCATCAGGCGATAGCCCAGAACATTATGCTGCTACTGGCTGCGAGAAACTAGGTTGTGGTATGTACAACGATCGATATACTTTCAGATTGGATGGATTTAAATTCGATATGGAAACAAAGGGTGATGTATATTTAAACACGAAGCAAGCCTCGAATTTTGCTGGAAACTATCCGTCACCAGCCGGCGATTTAACCGCTCCTTACTCTGATCAGCTTGATGAAAGTTGGAGCATTACTGAAGAAGAAGAAGTTATCTTGTCATTAACAGGTGGTTCCTTTATTGGATACAACACAGGTGTTAATCAATACAAGATTGTATCCTTAACCGAAAATGAAATGTTTCTGCGTCAACTTGATGCCGCTGATGGTGCTCTTGCTTGGTATATTAGACTTAAGCCTCTGGGTACGTTAGTTGGAGTTTGTGGGGCAGCTCCACCACCACCACCGCCAGTTGATTCAACTGATAAATATGACTTACCTATTGATTTTGAAGCAATGGATATTAATTTCAACTCGTTTGGTAACAGTACTGATACCACCTCTGATAATCCTGATACTACTGGAATTAACCCAAGTAAACGCGTATTAGAAACATTGCATGGTGATGAAGTATGGGCTGGTGTTTTTGTAGACCTTAAAACCACTTTAGATTTTAGTTCAAACACCGAAATTGCAGTTAAAATTTTAGCTCCTAATACTGGAACTCTACGAATTAAACTAGAAGACTCTAACGATGCTACTATTTTTGTTGAAAAAGATGTCGCGGTTAGCGCAGCGCAGGCATGGACCGAAGTAAAAATTGATTTTGCTGGCGAACCATCCAATACCTATGATAGGGTTGTTTTGTTTCCAGGTTGGAGTGTTGCAAATGCCGGTACTTTTTATTTAGACGACGTCAAACAACAATAAATTATTTCGATTGAAAAAGTATTTTGCCTATTTATTATTTCTAGCTATAACCATCACCTTCTCTGGTTGTAAAGATGATCCAGTAACGGAAGTAATCTTTCCCTCAAATTTGATGATTTCTGTTGAAGAATCAACTTCTACTGAGGGTTTAGTGAGTGTAATTGCTACGGCTACAAATAGCAATTTCTTTTCAATTATATTTTTTGATGAAACTGACTCCGTTGTGTTTGAGTCATCTGATGGATCAGAAACATATCAGTATACGGCAGATGGAACTTACGAAATCAAAGTAAAAGCACACGCTAGCTTTTCTGAGTTTATAACTGCTTCAGAAGTCATTACAATTGAACTTTCACCCATTTTTAATCCTAACGATACCTCTGGTTATTCCACTCCTTTAACTTATGCTGGTTACACGCTTGCTTGGCAAGATGAATTTGGTGGTAGTACCCTTAACATGACTGATTGGAACTTTGAAACTGGTGCTGGTGGATGGGGCAATAATGAGCTACAACATTATCTTGAAGCCAATACAACTGTTGATGGTGGGTTTTTAACGATTGAGGCCAAAGATCAAGTTTTTAATACAAGTGCTTATACATCATCAAGAATTACAACCCAAGGCAAACAATCTTTTGAATATGGCCGAGTTGACATAAGAGCTAAATTACCATACGGACAAGGTCTTTGGCCTGCGTTGTGGATGCTTGGCGACAATATTTCGAGTGTTGGCTGGCCACGTTGTGGTGAAATTGACATTATGGAAATGGTTGGAGGCACAGGTGCAGGAAATGGTGGTGGTGATAATGTACTTCACGGTACGATTCATTGGGATAACAATGGCACCAAAGCAGATTATGGCAATAGCACAACCTTAAGTTCGGGCGTTTTCGCCAACAAATTTCATGTATTTTCAATTATCTGGGACAATCAAAAAATAGAATGGTATTTAGATGATGTTAAGTACAATTCGGCAGACATAACCCCTAGTGATTTAGAGGAGTTTCATACAAAATTCTTTTTTATATTCAATGTAGCAACTGGTGGCGATTGGCCTGGCTCTCCGGATGCTTCAACAGTTTTTCCACAAAAAATGATAGTAGATTATGTTCGTGTTTTTCAATAATGTAAGGATTGTTTTTTAGATTTCAATAACTTATCATTCGGTTTTCGTTTTAAGAACCATTTTTCGAACATATAAAAACCCCAAGCAGAACTCTTGGGGTTTTTTCATTTTATATCTCTACGCAGCTTGTTGTTATAGTCATAGAAAGTAAACGTTGGGTCAAGAGAGAATAAATATATACTTTTTGCATACAGTTTTAAGAGGAAAAGATATGGGGTAATCATTATTGTTCCCTAAATTGAACGTGCAGTTAAAATTTTATAAATTTGATGTTTAAAAAAGTAGGAATGAATTTAGATGAACAAAAATTAAAATTAAAGGAACTCGTCACTAAGGAGGCTTCTAGAATAAACCTTAATGATAAGTATTCTGATTTGTTATCTTCATTGAACCGTAAGATTGATGACTTATATACCGTTAATTCAATAAAACAGCACAATGAAAAAACGCTATTTTTTTTAAAAGTAGAATACATAATAAACCCAACCCTTCAAAAAGAATTTGACGGATTGTTTTCTGAATTAGAAGGGATTTTGATTAAAAAAGCTAAATCTTTATAATTTAACTCTTTGTAATCTCAATTAAATAACATTGAAGCACAAGCTCATCTACAAGTCTATACTTTAAAAGGAATACTCTTATTTGATCAGTCCTATGAAAACAACAATCAAAGTTCATTGGATGTAAACCTTAATTTAGCACAAGGCACTTATTTGATTAGAATCACAACAAACTATGGCACTAAAGTGAAGCGATTTATTGTTCAATAGATCACACTAAGAAGCAAGAACCGGGTTCAATAAATTGAATGTCTTTCTATCATAAATCATTGTTTTTGTATCACAGCAATGCTTTTATTAGAAAAATAACACTTTATTCTGTGCCGTAAAATCACCACGAAGCTCAAAATTTCGTTCGGATTTCGTCCGGACACAAAAAAACCCCTTGCTAATCGCTTGATTTACAAGGGGTTTAATTTTTACTTTGAGGTCTCGAGCGGATTTGAACCGCTGTACACAGTTTTGCAGACTGGTGCCTAACCGCTCGGCCACGAGACCCTCTTGGCGGCAAAAGTATAATAATCTATTTACATTATCCGCTAATTGTAATACTAACTGAACCAAATTCTGCACTAATTGGTGCCGAAGGTTTGTGAATGGTTAAAACCACCTTAGTAATCATCGGAAAACCCCGTTTTAGATCTTGAATTACAAGCTCACCAGCGTATTCTATTAGTTTAGCACGTTGCTGAAACGATTCTTTTATAGAAAATATCACTTTTTCGTAATCAACTGTATCGTGCAAGTCGTCCGTTTTACGCGCATTGGTAAAATCAACAAACAGTTCTGCATCGATTAAAAACCGTGCTCCCGCTATTGCCTCTTCCTCCAAACAGCCATGGTACCCATAAAGGGCCAACTTATTTATACAAACCTTACTTTCCATTCATTGAATTTAAACCAGTTTCTAAACGAGCAATAGTTTCTTCTTTTCCGATTAAAGCCGAAATAGCGAACATAGAAGGCCCCATTCCTAGTCCGGTAACGAACACTCTGTAAATTGGTAGAACCGCTCCAAAACCAAGCGAATGGGTCTCGAGAAATGTTTTAAAAGAGTGCTCAATGTTCTCAGATGTGAAGTCTTCTATTTTATCAAGCTCAGAAATTAAATTCGTTGTTATTTCAGAGCTTTTCTCTTTCCATTTTTTCTTAATTGTTTTTTCATCATAAACAACCGGTTTTTCAAAAAGGTATCGCCCTTCTAACATATCCGAGACAAAGGTTGCTCGTTCCTTCATCAACTCAACAACCTGTTTTAAATCAAGCCCCTTATCATCAAGGTTCTCACCTTTCAATATTTCAGCAAATTCCTCGACTAAAGAACCGTTGGTTTTACCACGCAAATATTGCTGATTGAACCACTTTGTTTTATCGGCATCGTATTTAGCACCCGCTTTACCTACTCTCTCTAAAGTAAATGCTTCACAAAGCTCTTCTAATGAAAAAAGCTCTTTTTCCGTGCCTGGGTTCCATCCTAAAAACGCCAAAGCGTTAATAAATGCTTCTGGGTAATATCCTTTTTCGCGATAACCAGAAGAAACTTCCTCTGTCTTTGGGTCTTTCCACTGAAGTGGGAAAACCGGGAAACCCAATCTATCTCCATCCCGTTTACTTAGTTTACCATTTCCGTCAGGTTTTAAAATCAATGGCAAATGGGCAAAACTTGGCTCATCCCAACCAAAAAATCGGTATAATAATACATGTAAAGGTGCGGATGGCAGCCACTCTTCCCCTCTAATTACATGTGTTATTTTCATTAGGTGATCATCTACAATGTTTGCCAAATGATAGGTTGGCATTCCATCAGACTTAAACAAAACTTTGTCGTCAATATTTGCTGAATGAACAACAACCCAACCTCTGATTTCATCTTTTAATTTAATCTCCTCATTACGTGGAATTTTTACACGAATTACATATTGCTCACCTGCTTCAAGTCTTTTGGCAACCTCATCCTCACTAAGAGAAACGGAGTTTTTCATTGTGCTACGGGTAATAGCGTTGTATTGCGGTGCAGCAACTCCTGCAGCTTTCATTCTTTCACGCATTTCATTCAACTCTTCTGTAGTGTCAAATGCATAATAAGCATGACCTGATTCCAAAAGCTGATCAGCATAAGCACGGTACATACTTTTTCTATCTGACTGCCTGTAAGGGCCATATTCTCCTCCTATCCAAGGGCTTTCAACTGGTATTATTCCACACCATTTTAATGCCTCACTTATGTATTCTTCTGCTCCTGGAACATATCTTGCTTGATCTGTGTCTTCTATTCGAAGAATAAAATCTCCGTTATTTGCTTTTGCAAATAAGTAATTGTACAAAGCCGTTCGTACCCCACCCATATGTAATGGACCCGTTGGACTTGGGGCAAACCTTACTCTTACTTTTTTACTCATAACTTAATGGTTTTTAGGGCGGCAAAGATAAAAAAGATAACAGCCTTTCTCTACCACCCAACACTATTAATTGGTAGAAAAATGAATAATCTCTAACTTAGCAAGTTGGCAATAAAATTGATAACCTTGCGCCTTGTATGAAAAACCAAATCTCAACAAACATTCTTACTGATAAACTTGATGACTTTATTGGCAAGTATTATAAAAACCAACTTATAAAAGGGGGGCTTTTTTCTGTTGCTATTTTGGTTGCAACATTCCTTACTGTTATCACTTTAGAGTACTTCCTGTACTTTACCGTATTAGTAAAGTCAGCTCTGTTTTATCTAACACTAACAACAATGCTTTTGGTGTTAATTAAATACATCATCATCCCCGTTTCCAAACTACTCAAAATTGGAAACTCTATTGATTACAATTATGCTGCAGGGCTAATCGGTAAGCACTTTCCTGAAGTAAACGATAAAATATTAAACACCCTACAGCTTCATCATGCCTCTACTTCTTCCGATTCAAGCGAATTAATTTTAGCTAGTATAAACCAAAAATTAAAGCTTTTAAAACCAATCTCCTTTCAAACGGCTATTAATTACAAGGCAAACTACAAATATGTTAAATTTGCCGCGCT
>Ga0307998_1001440_pt1 | contig 12784 bp, 10 predicted proteins | sample Davwhametageno37_FD_203147 | JGI IMG/M metagenome (GOLD analysis project Ga0307998, IMG submission 203147) | Marine microbial communities from Davis Island wharf, Antarctic Ocean - #37 | ecosystem: Environmental > Aquatic > Marine > Unclassified | place: Antarctic Ocean: Davis Island wharf...
AGTAAAGGCAATATCAGATCCTTGTCCTGCAAAAAGTTTTGCAATTCCTCTTCCAATTCCTCTTGATGCTCCAGTAACTATGGAAACTTTTCCTTCTAATAATTTCATTTTTGTGTTTTTTCAGTTTGCTTTACCAAACCAAATTTCCCCTTTTAAATTATGTTCAACATTTGGAACATAAATTCAAAAAATATTAAAATATTACAATTTTAACCCTTCTGTTATAAATTAAATTTTTAGGATCTTTAGAAACTTCTTCTACCGTATATCGAGGTACAGCTTCTCCAAAATATTCTTTCCTAATTGGGTTATTAACTCCATTATCTTTTAAGTATTTCTCTACTGAATCAGTTCTGTCTCGCGATAATGTTAAATTGTATTCAGCCTCTCCAACGTGGTCTGAATGTCCACTCAGGTATATTTTCGCATTAGGCTTTTCCTTTAAGTATTTAAGAAGTGGTTTCACTTTCTTTTCTTGACTCCATTCGGTTACATACTTAGAATCAGAACCAAAATAAACAGTTTCTTCATAATTTGCCTTAAACGGACCGTCATTACTGGCAATTCTATCCGAAGAATTGTAAGTAATTGAAATTCGATCTTCAGCAATTCCAGCATCTACCAAAACAGCCATTGCTTTTTCCGCATTTTCTTTGGCTATATCGGCACCATCTTTCCCATCTTTACTCGGGGCTGTAGCAATTAACTTAACGGTCCAACTTGGATTTTCCTCCATTTGAGCCTGAGCTTCGGCAAGTGCTTTTTTAGTATCTTCCTTTACTTCTCCATTTTCATCAACAAAAACATCAACAATCAATACTTTTTTAAGAGTAGAATCGTCTTCTATATCTTCTATGTCTTTTACCTCTGAATTGGTAATGGTATAAATATCAAACCCACCATATCCACCTTCGCGACTAGAACTGTAATACGCTTTAGATCCATCATGAGCAATCATATAATTTACTTCATCGAAAGGAGTATTTACTGGAATTCCTAAATTTTCCGGAAAAGTCCAGCCAGTATCTCGTTTATGAGAAACAAAAACATCCCAACCACCTATACTTGAATGTCCTTTTGATGAAAAATAAAGAACTGTATCGTTTAATAAAAAAGGAGCTACTTCATCCATTTTAGTATTAATTCTTGGACCTAAATTCTGTAATTCACCCCAAGTTCCATTATCCTGTAGAATTGATGTATATAAATCCCGTTCACCATAACTATCGTGTCGTTCTGCTACAACATACAACACCTTTAAATCAGGCGATATTGTAACATGAGAAATTCGTACTCCGGCTTTATCAAAATTTTCTGAAAAAGATTCTTGAGACAGCCAAGTACCATGCTCCCCACCAACATTTCTTTTAATTATATCGCACTGACTTTTAGTATAAACAAAAAGTTCACTTTCGTCTGGAGATACAGATACGGTTGCATTGTGATCATTAGTATTTACAAAGGCTCCATTAAAATAATCTGTATTATTAATGTTGTTTACTTCAGCCCATATTCCATTTTGAAAGTTTGCCAAATAAATATCTTCATAATATTGTCCATCCGAAAAAAGCTCACTACCTGTAGAACCACCTCTTCTGGAAGTAAAAAGCAAAACTTCGCTATTATCCATAATTATTGGTCCGTACTCATCAAATGAAGAGTTTATTTCTTCACCTAAATTTTCCAGTGTCACGTACGAAATTGAATCTGTTTGGTATTTAGTTACATTTCTAGACTGTTTATGCATACTCTCCAAAATCTGTCCTTTGGACTCTAACAAATCTCTACCGTCCTCACATTGAAGTATATATAAATTTACTTCTTTTTCCATTTCAACTCCTACTTTTCCAGCCGGAAGACCTTCAGCCATATACGTTGAGTAAGCGGCTGTAGCATACAAAAAGTTGTGTTCCAGATGATAAAGCCTTCCTAAGTAATAAAACAATTCTGGCTTTCCTTCCCTTTCATTCAGTTCCTCAATCTTTTCAAAGTATTTTTTCGAATTTAATTTTTCCCTTGATCCTTCATAAATACAAATTCCAAATTCATAATTATAAACAGAGTTATTAGTATCTGATTCATAAAGTTCTTTATACAAGGGATAAGCCTCAATGTATTCTGCAGCATAGAGGTAATTTCTCGCTTGTCGGAGTATCTTCTTTTGTTGATTATTAGAAAGAGATTGAGAACTTGCTAACTGTGGCAAAACAAGTAATGCAAGTATTAATAGAGTAAATATTCTTTTCATATTATCTTTACTAATGACTAGGGAGACAAAAATATGTAAGTTGTTAACTTATTGGAATTTTTAACTAGATATTTAATACAAAAATTAAGTTTCGACCGATAATATGCCCATATTTTAGATAAAATACACGTTCTTAAACTAAATTATGAAGGGTTAATTCTTAGAATTATTTTTTGAAGAAAAATGAATTGATTAATTAAAAAAGTATACAAATCAGGAATTACACCCGAACCCTAGTCATGCAAAATGCTTTTAATCAGGTAATTAAATAAAATTATATTTTCAGAAGTGTGTTATTGAAAATAGAAATTGTTGTGAAAAAGGTTAATACTAATATCGAAAATAGGGAATTGCCTATTATTCTGAAAATGTATAAGTAATTATTCCTCTTTGTTTTGACGCGGCTTCATTACTTTCATTAAAAGTTGATTTTAGAGCAGCTTGCTCTGCTTCACTCCTCAAGCAGAAATTTTTAGTGGTTGATTTGGAATCGTTGACACTAGCGGAAACGACTTCACCAACTTTATTCACAACAATATTAATAACCACCACACCACCTTCATCGCACAAATACAATGGATTTTTCAAACCTAAAACCCCAAGAGTTCTTGCTTTTAAATAGTAAGTAATATTGGTCGCCTTGTCATGAATATTCCCGTCTTCTTTTTCGCCTTTTAATGAACCAGCTTTTTTGTCGTTTTTTTTAATTTTCGCGTTCGAAACCCCGACATTACCAGTTATTATCCCCTGTTTAGCGCCCTCCATGAACCCTGTAGTACTAGCCTCTTTCGCCATTTCTTTAACCTGTGCGTCTATCTCTCTTTCAAGCCTTCCTTGCTCTCCTTTACTTAATTGATCAGTAGCTTCATTTACCGCTTCATTAGTTTGAGCAAGAGATGCTTTTTTTTGATCTAAGCCATGTTCTTGATAGTCATCGGAAATCCATTTTTCTTGGGGTTTATCGTCCACAGGAAGAGCTTCTTCTTCAAACGACATTCTAATCTTGTTCCAATTACTGTCTGAGTCAAAATTGATTTTTATAAATGAAAACCAAAGTAAAAATGCGCCATGAATAAGAACTGTTATAAATATTGCACCTTGTTTGGTAGTAAATTTTGACACAGTTACAAAAGTAGTTTGGATTGCAGACTGGGAGTGGTTTTCTTCATCCGATTTTGTGGTTTATCTTTTCTGAAGAAGTAATTCACAATTTATTGGGAACAAACCACCTTAAAACTAAACCGTTACTTTATTCGGTTAACTTACTTTTGGAAAAGTGTTGCATTTAAAACGAGTTTGGATAATTTGGATTCTACTAATGTTATTAGGAGGTCAAGATATTTTCGCACAAAAAATAACGAACTCTGGAAAAGAGTTTTGGTTTGCTTTTACTGAAATGTTCGACAAGTCTAGTGCTATTTACTGGGTGAACATTACTTCAAATGACAGTGCAAAAGGAATCGTTTCAATTCCAGGAGTTGCTTGGAGTCAAAGTTATAGCATTGGTCCAGGACAAGTAGCCGAAGTTAGAATCCCATCCAATTTTGCTACCATTTTGGGATCGGATACTACGGTAAACAGAGCTATTCATATCACTTCTGATAACGAAGTAGTTGTATTTGCGGTTAGTTACCATGCTTTTAGGCATGAGGCTTCTATAGTTCTTCCCACCATTGTAGAGGGAAAAAGATATAGAGTAATGTCCTATCAATCTGAAATTAAGAGTAATATACTTTATGAATCTGAATTCAATATTGTCTCAGCCGGGGATACTGTAATATATAAAGTAACTCCTTCGGCGGACATTGCAGGAGGCAGACCAGCTAATGTGAGTTATATCGATACACTATTTCCAAATGAAGTATATCAAGCACAAGCAGATTCAGCACAAGACGATCTTACGGGAACTTTAATTGAGAGTGTTAATGACAAACCCTTTGCCGTTTATTCAGGAAATGTTTGGTCAACAGTTGTATGCCGTCCAAACTCTGACCCTTTAATGGAAGCCATGTATCCAACTAATTCTTGGGGCAGCAACTATTTTACTATTCCAACACCAAGTGTAAACAAGGATTATGTAAAAATGGTTGCAGACCAAGACACAACACTCATTTTTAAAGATGGAATATTCGTTGATACGCTGAATGCTGGTGAATTCTATGATGATACAATAACCGCAGTTCATCAATATACTAGCAGTAAACCTATGGCTTTAGGTCATTTTTTGGTTACAGGACAAGGTGGTTGTACCCAAAATAGTAATACAGACCCGTCCATGATTATGCTAAATGCAACCGAACAAATGTTTTTGGACTCTATCACTTTTTTTGCAGTAGATACCAATGCCATAGACAGCCATTTTGTTCACGTAATTACAAGAACGGTTGATACGGCTTTGATGTTTTTAAATGGCACTCAAATGGTGAGTTGGATACCATTTACTCAAGACACAAAATACGCTTATAGAACTGAAAGAATAAATCCAGGAAACCATCGCCTAGAAACTAAAGGTTGTGGTTTTATTGCCTATAGCATGGGCATAGGAAGTGCGGTGTCTTATGGTTATGCTGCCGGTGTTTCCTTAGTAGATCTAAGTAATTCAATTAAATTTACGAATTCCATTAGTGGAAGCGACACTATTTGTTTGGGAGACACGGTGCAATTTAATAGCGTTTCTCTCGCGAATGCATTGACATGGAAATGGGATTTTGGAGATGGTAATACCGATACTATTGAAAATCCAAAACATGGATACTCAACAAACGGAACTTATGTGGTTTCGTTAAGAACTGTATATTCTTGCGGTCTTGTTACAACAATGGATACAGTGGAAGTTCCCCCTACTCCCATAGTGAACTTGGGACCAGATACTACCTTATGCAATGGAGACTCCCTAACATTTACTGTAAATACCCGTGTGTTTAAAGCATTTTGGAGTGACAGTTCTACCAATCAGTTTCTTACCGTAACTAAACCTGGCAATTATTGGGTGGAAGTTTCTAATTTTTGTGGAGCAGACACCGATTCAGTTTCCATACAAATAATTACTGCGGATAGTTTATTTGCTGGTTTTGATAGCACCATCTGCCAATTTAACTCCATACGATTGGGAGGCGACCCAACTGCGCCCAATAACCCAGCTTTTAAATGGAGTCCTAATACAGACCTAGATAACGATACTGTAGCAAATCCAACCGCAACACCTAGTCTTTCCGGGCTAATATCGTACATAGTCGCGGCTACCTATTCAAATGGATGTCTGGTAAAAGATACTGTAAACTTAAAAGTACTGAGCGGGGCAAAAGTTGATGCAGGTGAAGACAAAGTTGTTTGTGATGATACTACAACTACAATTCAGTTAGGTGGAAATCCCACTGGAGCTCCTTCTTCTACATTTATTTGGGGTCCAGCGGGTGAACTTAACAATCCTAGTTCTGCAAACCCTACAACTAAAACAGGAGTAACACGTGTGTATTATTTATTGGTTGAAGATACTAGTGGTTGTAGAAACGTCGATTCTGTTTTTGTTTCTCGGTTCGGGTTTAGAGTATCAAATAAAGAAATAAACTGCGGAGGAGATTCTGCCAATCTAGAAATTACGGGAGTTCTTGGTGCAGCCCCTATTAAATATTTATGGCGTCCAAATTATGCTCTTAGTTCGGATACTATTTCCAACCCGATTAGCTTTCCCGATTCTACAGTTAATTACTCTGTTGTAGTTAGCGATAGTCTTGGTTGCATGGATTCGGCAATTGTGAAAGTTAGTGTGTTTAACAAAGTAAAAGCCGATTTCGATCTTTTGACCAAATTGCGTTGCGAAGAGGCTGACATTACTACTTTTAATAAATCAACAAATGCAGTGAGCTACGAATGGTTTTTTAATGGATCGACTTATAGTAACGATAAAGACGTAAGAGTAAATGTTGATTTCGCATCAAGTAATTTATTTAAACTAATTGTTCAATCTTCTGATTTGTGTTTGGACAGTTTAGAAAAATCTATCGTAATTAATTCAGTAGAAGAATTTAAAACGGATTCCTTTCCCAATGTTTTTACTCCAAATGGAGATGGTGTAAATGATTTATTGGATTTTAATTTAGGTGATGATTTAAGTCAATGTTCTCAAGTATATGTATACAATAGGTGGGGAGTTTTGGTTTTTGAAACTAGAAAAGGACACCCAATTTGGGATGGCCGAACTTTCAGCGGAAACCTAGTTACAGAAGGAGTTTATTTCTATCATTTAGTTGTAAACGGAACTGACTACAAAGGATATATTACAGTACTTCGATAATTTTAAGTTCGTTATAGAACTGAAAGTCTGAATTTAATACTGATAAAGAAAATTATTTTAGAGGTTTCAATAAATCCTCTAATCCGTTCAATCTTATTTCGTACATAGTTTGAAGTAACATACCCATTTTACCCTTCGGGAAAGCACTTTCACGCGCCATCCATTCTAAATAAAAAGAAGGGATTTCACAAATAATCGTGTCTTTATATTTACCATAAGGCATTTTGGTTTTAGTTAGAAGCGGAAGTATTTCAGAATTCATCATTTTGCTCGCTGGTTTATTTCTATAAATTTTTCGTTCAAATCTTTAAATTCCACTTTTCCATTGAACTCGTTTAAATGCTCGACTATTCATTAAGCGACAAATAAATTACATACTTGGCAATCTTGGCGGTTCCATTTGGTGACTTCCATCACTAGGTTTTCTATTCTTTTCTGAGCCGTCGTATTCAAAAACTTTGCTTTTTGATTTATCTTTTAGCATTCCTTCCTTGCTATAAATCAAATGGTATAGTCTTCTTTTTTTCTGAATATCAATTCTAAAAATAAGATCCCCTACTTTGTCCACTTTTTTGGCTGATTTTATTATTTCGTATTTGGCATAATCGGAAATAATTTGTGTGGAAATAGTATCGGGAATTTCAGTTGTTTTAATTTCCGTCCAGTTACTTTGTGCAAAAGAGTTAATAGACAGCGTAAGAATTGAAATAATAAAGAAGTATCGCATTGCCGCGAAGGTAGTTTTTCTTGCTTTTGTAACTCACCTTTATGGTGAACTAGTTTCAAATAAACATTAAAACAACTATTGTTTCCTTGGTATTTTACTGCTTAATTATCTAGGATGTATTTTCCCAAAACATTTCCTCCTTTTCACCAATTCGATTTTTTGGAAATACATGTCTAAAAAAGGCCTTTAATCCTAAAACTCCAATTCGTCAACTAACTCAAAAGTAATTGGGTTTACCACTTCCATTTTAATCTTTTTGCCAGTTACATGAAAAAGAACAACCACATTCTGAGTGGAAAAATTACTTACCATAGCACTCCAAGGGGTTTTTTCCTGTGCATAATAAGGTGCTCCTGCCGAGCCATTGTTAATTTGCCAAATGGATCGTTTTAATTCAATTTTATCCAAAGGGTATTCAGCAGGATAAATTGGTGTTGCATTACTTATGTATGTTTTTGCATAGTTATGTTCGTCGCCTGTGAGCAAAGCTTTCACTTTGGTGGATTGATTTACAAGAATTTCTAAGAGTTCATCTCTTCTCTCCAAAATTCCTTTTTCCACTGCTTTTCCAGCAATATATGGCCGTGGTTTATTATTGCCCTTGTACCACATATCATCCGTTAAATGTCCTCCATTTGGAAAAAATGGCGTGTGTAAGCTCACAAAAACATGCTGTATCTCTTTATCATTTTCCAAATCTTGAATTTTATTTTTTAACCAAGCCAATTGGTTATCCATTATATAACCGTGTAAGTTTCCTCCAGTTTTCGGATTGTTCCATAACATGGGCGCATACCAATAATTAGAATTGAGAACTACAACTTCTACATTGCCATAAGAATAAGAGTAAACCGTTTCTGAGTAATCCGGAAAATCAATTAACTCTGGATTGGGATCGTATTTGTTTCCATCTTCTGACTTCAATTCACTTATCGGATTACAAAAATTATCTGCAAATGCCTTTTCCGCTGATTCAGTTTCAAATGGAAACTTGTCTACTGACACCCATTTTTTACCTGATTTATAAGTATTTACCAAGGCCTCGTGATTTCCCATTCCAATATAAACCGGTTTGTAATGTGAAAAGGGTTCCAAACTTCGCTTCCAATTGGCATATTGCAAATCCATTTCTTCTCTATTGGTTAAATATCCATTAATCATATCGCCGGTAAATTGCATAAAGGCAACATTTCGCAATTTATTAAAAGCCATTATTCTATTCATAACATAAGCATTGGCACCATAAATGTCGCGCTCTCCTCCTCCTTGCCCACTTCGTGAATCGCTGGCATAAGAAAAGGTAAATGGAGCTTCACTTCCTCGATCTGGAGATGTTTTAAGTGAAAATATTCGGGACTGAAATCCCTCAAATTCATAGAGATAAGAGGTGTTGGGTTCTAAATTTTCCACTACTATTTCGTGCACCAATTTTTCAGAAGAAACAATTATCTTATTGTTGATCCTTAAAGCAGTTTTTGCGGGCTTATTCAAAACGATTCTGACAACTGTACTATTTGAAGTTAAGCGATGTAAAGTAGGCCCCTCAATAATTGTGGGTTTTACCTCAAACTCTTTATCGTATTCAAATCCAATACGACCGTCATACAACAATGCTCCTTTTCGCGAAAGAACTCGATAAGCAACCAAACCGTGTTTAGACTTCTCCCAATTTACCATATCGTACTTATTTTTAAGAGAAAGAATATCAATTTCCGCCTTACCCTTTCTGATAATAGCACTTAACTTAAAATAAACAGGAATGGGGTATTCCTCATTTTTTATATTGATAAAGCCATAATAGATCTTTCCTGAAAAAGTGGAGTCTTTAAAATCAAAAGAAAAGCCATTTTCAGTGCCGCTTGGTGCATTCACCATTTGCTTAAGCGAATACCCTTTTCCTCGTTGAATTTGAGAATAAATAGAATCGCCTTGTTGGAAATAACTAGATGAATCTGTGGTTTTTATATTGGTATAAACATCTGGTATTTTTTGGGCTAATGTCGCAATTGCAAGAAAACTTAAACAGATAAAAGTGAAATATCGCATGTCAAAAATTAAGAATACAAGAATAGAATAAGAAATGACTAAAATCTAGAATTATATTCGTTGGGCAACGATTTAAAATACGTAAAATCAAAAGTAAAATAAACGATAATTTCAGACTGGTTTCTTAACATTGACCAAATGAAAACTAATCGCCAAAGCTGCAACATTTATAATTCTCTCCATTTACATTCGTCTTATGGTAATAGAGGATAATTTTGATCTTACAAATTATAATTCATTTGGAATATCAGCTCGTTGCAAACACTTTTGTTCCATTTCCAACGAATCTGAATTAAAAGACTTACTACAAAATTCTCAATTTAATAACCTGCCAAAACTTCCGCTTGGAGGTGGAAGTAACTTGCTTTTAACTCAGGATTATACTGGTCTTGTAATAAAAATAGACATTAAGGGAATTGAAAAAACTAAGGAAGACGATAACTACCATTATTTAAAGGTTGGAGCTGGAGAAAACTGGCATCAATTTGTATTGCATTGCATGGACAATAATTGGGCTGGAGTGGAAAATCTTTCGCTAATTCCAGGTAATGTTGGAACCGCTCCATTGCAGAACATTGGTGCTTATGGCATAGAAATAAAAGATGTAATTGACTCGGTTCAATATTACGATACTGATAAACAAAAAGAAGTTGCTTTAGAAGCTAAAGATTGTGAATTTGGCTACAGAACCAGTATCTTTAAAACTACACTCAAAGGAAGCTCCTACATTACTTATGTAAATTTTAAACTACCAAAAAAACCTAATTTAAAAACCGAATACGGAGCTATAAAACAAGAATTAGAAAATAAAGGAATCAATTCGCCAACTATAAAAGACATTAGCAACGCTGTAATAGCAATAAGAAGCTATAAATTACCTGATCCTCAAAAAATTGGGAATGCTGGTAGTTTTTTTAAAAACCCAATTGTAACCGCAGAAGTTGCGCGAAAATTACTTGGGAAATATCCAGACGCTCCAAATTATCCTGTTGGAGATAATGAAGTGAAGATTCCTGCAGGATGGCTGATTGAAACGGCTGGCTGGAAAGGAAAAACCTTTGGGGATTCTTTCGGAGTACATAAAAACCAAGCTTTAGTTTTGGTCAATTATAAAAATGCTACAGGAAAACAGATTTACGATCTTTCACAAAATATTTTAGAAGATATAGAAACAAGATTTGGCATCTTGTTAGAACGTGAAGTAAATATCCTATAAATGTCACATCAACCTTGACTACTCGAATGAACACAATACATTTGAAGAGTGAAGAGTTACCTTAGGTTTTTTAATTAATTTGAAACAATTCTTTTTTTAATTTCCACGCTTTTTAGCTTTTATTCTTTTTCTCAGAATAGTGTGGAAGGCAAAATAAGAGATGCCTTCACAAAAGAAGCCCTCCCCTTTGTTCATGTTATTGCCAATGACAGTGGTAGAGCAGCAGACACAAACATTGACGGTGAATTTACATTAGAATCCAATGACGAAATTAAGTTTATTCGGGTAAGTCATGTTAACAAACCCGGGTTCCAAAACTATCTTGCAGCCTGAAGAATATCAATCAATACTGGTTTTAATCCACTAAAGAAAAACTCAACAGCAATAACCATAACTATCAATCCCATTAAGCGCATCATTACTTTATTGCCAGTATTTCCAATTACTTTTAATATTTTAGAAGAACTGAGCAGCACTAAATAGGTTATGAGTAAAACAAAAGCCATAACTGAAACCAATACAGCTTTTTCAGAATAATTACCCGTATCTCGCATTAAAACAATAGCGTTGGTAATTGCCCCTGGACCGCAAATCATGGGAATGCCTAATGGAGTTACTGAAATATCGTTTACATACTCCTTGGCTTCGTCTCCAGTAACTTTAGTACTTGCCAAACGAGCCTGTAACATATCCATTCCCATAATAAAGAAGATAACCCCACCAACCATGCGAAGGCTATTTACAGAAATGCCAAAAAAATCGAATAATAAATTACCGGAAAAAGCAAACAACAACAAAGTTAAAAATGCAACAAGAACAGCTTTCAGAGCAGTTTTTCCACGTTCATGTCCATTTAGCTGACCGGTCATGGTCATGAAAACTGGCATAGTTCCAAGTGGATTAATAAGAGTAAAAAAGCTAGTAAAAACTAGCATACCAAAAGCCACTAAATCTCCGTTCATAAGAGTGTAATTAGATATTTTAGAAAATTTGTTTTGTTAATAAAACAGGAAGAACCTGCATTTTATTTACCCTTTTCAGGCAAATCTTCTGCAGCAACATTTTCAGATCTAGCTTCTACCTCAACAGTTTCTGCTTTTTTCTTCTTGGGTTTTTTCTTCTTAGGTTTTTCTTCCTTTTCAATTACAATTTTTCCTTTTTCTAAAAGAAGGTTGTACCATTTAAGAACTTTCTTAATATCGGAAGCATAAACACGTTCTTCATCATACTCTGGCACAATGCCCAAAAAATAATCTCGGATTTCAGCACCTGATGATTTGGGAGTTACACTGGTTGCCGCTCCGTTTTCCAATTTAAAAAATCGTGTAAAAATTTCAGCCAATGGAATGTCTTCATCTTCTCCGTAAATACTAATTTCTTCCAAAGCAGAAATTTGTTGGTTGCTATAGGCAGGTATTCTTTTGCCGTCTAATAAAGACTCCACAACAACTCCATTTTTTGTTTGACCAACAAGTTCAAACAATCCACCTTTTCCACTTATTGATAATATTTTACTTAAATCCATTTTTTGATTTTAGGCTGCAAATATAATTTTGAATCTCAGTATTTCGCATTAATATTTTATGAGTTTTTTCACAAAAACAACCTTATTGGAATTTACCCTTAAATAATAGCTTCCAGGCACTAATTCCGAGATGTCCAATTCCTGTTTTTTTTGATTTTCAATATTTGTTTTCAATACCAATTTTCCCGAAAGTGAATATACTTCTACTTGCCCAGTAACGCTCTCAATAAACTGAAGGTTAACTAGTTTAGAAGTAGGGTTAGGGTAAATATTTAAAGAATTATTAAGTTTATTTTTTTCTTCTAAGAGATCTGGAACTCTATTATTCATGATCCAAAAAGCAGTATCCGCAGCATTTTGTAAATCTTTGAGGTTATCTGCAGCCAATACGGCAAACTGAACAACTAAAGAATCTCCAGTTTTTAACGAATGGAAACCAGTACCCATTATTTGTAACACGTCATTTCCACCAGACTGATTTCCAGCTTTTTCTCGGTTTGTGCTGAGTGCAATAAACTTTTCAACTTTACTAAATACATCGTTGTCGGTAATGTCTATTCCACCAGCCCCACCATTAATATGATCCATGGAATACGCTTTTCTTCTATCTGTATTATTCAGTAACTGAACACCACAATACGGTCCAATCCCTTCTGTAGAATGTGTATAAGCTAAATACCGAAACCCATCGTATTCTGCTCTATTTTTATCAAAGTCTTCAATATCCC
>Ga0307998_1001441_pt1 | contig 12779 bp, 11 predicted proteins | sample Davwhametageno37_FD_203147 | JGI IMG/M metagenome (GOLD analysis project Ga0307998, IMG submission 203147) | Marine microbial communities from Davis Island wharf, Antarctic Ocean - #37 | ecosystem: Environmental > Aquatic > Marine > Unclassified | place: Antarctic Ocean: Davis Island wharf...
CATTATATCGATCCGCAACATATAAATTTCCCGAATTGTCAATAACAACATCATAAGGGTTTCTAAATTGTTTTGATGAATTCCCATTACCACCAGCTATGGTATTTACTCTAGTTGCTGCCTCACTCGTAAAATCTGAATTATATATCGCAATACCTGCAGATTCTAAACTAACAACAACATCTTTTGAAGCCGCAGCACTTAAAGTTGCAGTCACATTAAAGGTTTCGTTTTCTGCGATACTTTCTTGTGAAACAGTCAGTACAACTTCAGGGTTTTCAATGCTTTCTAAAAATAAAGTAGCACTGTCTTCTGTAGCTGTCGCATTGGAAATTGTTGCTACATTAAAAATAATACTTGCCAATACTTCTACAACACCATCTGCTGGTATCTCTTTTGTAGAAATAGTAATTGTGCTAGAAGCTGAATTTGCTGGAATGGTAATTGTTTTAGTACTTAAAATGTAATCTGCATCTTCTGTTGCCGTTCCTTCCATTACAAAAATAATATTAACCTCTTTGCCAGAAATTGCAGATAAAGTTGCTGTAAGTGTTACGTCTGTGCTAGAGTTTTCAGTAATATTTTCTTCACTAAATGTAAATGCAACCGTTGGTTCCTCATTAATATCTGTTAAATTTATAGTTAAGGCTTCTGCGCTTGCTATTATTGCATTGCTAACTGAAGTATTTAAAATAATAGTTTCGTCAACTTCATCTGTGGTATCTCTTTTTCCAGAGAATAATAACACTGCTTCAGTTTCACCTGCTATAACGACCAACTGTGGCGAAACATCATATTTTTGTACCCTGTGATTTTCGGAATCTGCTATGTAAATATTTCCTATTTCATCAACAAATAACCCCATTGGAGAATTTAATTGATTATTACTATTTCCTCTGCCTTCTCCTCCGGCAACTAACGCTCCAGTAGAAGAGCCAGCTAGGTATTTTGTTACTTTATGTCCCTCTCTTTCTAAAACGTATATACTTCCAGATGCATCTATAGAAATATCATAAGGGCTGTTAAGCCCATTAATAACTGTTTCTCCTTGAATAGCTCCAAGTGCCCATTTTTGGACTCTACCCGCCCATTCATCTGTTACATAAATGTTATCTAACCCATCAACAAAAATACCACTAGGCTGTTCAAACTTATTTTGTTCATATCCTTGACCATTTCCTCCAGCAACTGTAACGCCTTCAATAGCAAAAGGCGCCCACTTTTGAATACGTTTATTCTCACTATCTGCTATGTAAATATTACCTGTTTCGTCAACAAACAATGCTCTTGGATTCCAAAGTTGATTGGCATTACTTCCATTTCCAGCTCCTCCTGCAACAATTTCTCCACCAGAACCGTCTGCATTCCATTTTGTTACCTTGTGGTCATTTTGCTCTACAACATAAATACTTCCAGAGGTATTGTCTACAAAAACATCTACAGGATAATTTAAACCACTAATAAGGGTCTGTCCTTCTGATGCACCAGGTGCAAATTTTTGAATCCTTCCATTATTACTATCGGCAACATAAAGATTGCCTGCGTTGTCTACAAAAACACCCCTAGGGTTTGAAAGTTGATTTGAATTACTGCCAGCGCTTCCTTCTGCTATTGTTTTAATTCTCGTCTCTGAAGCACTTGTGTAATCTATATTGTATGCTGCAGTGGCAGTACCTGCAGATTCAAAATTAATAACAACATCTTTTGAAGTTGCCGCATCTAAAGTTGCCGTAATTTTAAAAGTTTCGTTTTCTGCGATGCTTTCTTTTGAAACACTAAGTGTTACCTTAGGCTCCTCTATACTTTCTAAAAATAAGGTAGCTGAATCTTCTACCTGAGTTGCATTGGTAACTGTTGTAACACTAAATACAATACTATCTAAACCCTCTACAAGACCATCTGCTGGTATCTCTGCTGTAGAAATCGCAATAACACCAGAAGCTGAGCCTGCCGGAATCGTAATGGTATTGCTACTTATATTATAATCTGTACCTTCTACTGCAGTACCACCCATTGTAAAATCTATAGTAATCTCTTTACCAGAAACGTCCGATAATGTTGCTATAAGCATTACGTCTGTGTTAGAGTTTTCGATAATTCTATCTTCACTGAAAGTAAATGCTACCGTTGGAGGATTGTTAATATCTGTTATATTTACAGTTATTACCTCTGTACTTGCAACGCCTTCTCCAGTTACAGCGGTATTTAAAGTAATTGCTTCGGTGTTTTCATCTTTAGTGTCTCTAATTCCAGAAAATATTAAAGATGCATCGGTATCACCTTCCGAAATTATTAAATGTGGAGAAGAATCATACTTTTGTACACGATTATTTCTACTGTCTGCTATATAAATTGTCCCCATCTCATCGACAAACAACCCCTGAGGATCATTAAATTGGTTCGCATTACTACCTGAACCATTTCCCCCAGCAACCACAATTCCAGCGGACATACCAGGATTGTATTTTTTCACTTGATGGCTATACTGCTCTAGTACATATATATGTTCTGCGCTGTCTACAAATACCTCTGCGCCCCCGTCAAGATTATTAATAATTACCTCTCCTTGGGCTCCCCCAGAGGGCCATTTTAAAATTCTTTCATAATCTGCTACATAAATATTATGCTGTTTATCTACAAAAACATCGGTTGGATTATTAAAGTATGCATACCCATTAGTGTCTTTTTCAAAATTATTAATATCCGCCACTGTAGTTCCCTCTGTAGCTTCAAATTCCCATTTTTGAATACGATTATTTTCACCATCTGCAATGTAAATAGCACCTGCGATATCTACAAATAAAGCTTGTGGATAATTTAATTGATCTGCATTGTTTCCGCCTCCTTGTCCTCCAGCAACAATTCCTAAAGAGGAACCGTCTGCTGCCCATTTTGATACCTTGTGATCACTGTGTTCTAACACATATATAAGACCATTAGCATCTACAAAAATATCCCTAGGTGAAGCTAAGTTGCTAATGATTGTCAATCCTTCTGTATTTCCGGGTAAGAATTTTTGAATTCTACCATTGTTTTCATCGGCAACATATACAATGCCTTCTTTATCTACAAATACACCTTGTGGATATCGAAGTTGGTTATTAGCATCGCCCTCATTATTATCCCCCGCTATGGTGCTTATCCTAGTTGCTGCATCACTAGTAAAATCTGTACTATATTTTGCAGCACCTGCACTTGTTAAATTGATAACAGTATCATCTGAAACAGGTGTGTTTATGGATGCCGTTACTGTAAAAGTTTCACCCTCTGCTATACTTGTCTTTGATGCAACCAACGTAACTGTTTCATCAATATCATTAATGGTAATGTCAAATGTTTCGCTAAATACAGCGCTACCGTCATTGGTTTCAACTCTTATCTCATAAGTTTCTTTGGTTTCAAAATCAAAAACTTCAGCTGTTAGTAATTTATCATCTGAAATAATAAAACTAGCGTTGTTTGTGTTTCCTGCTCCTGCAACTAATGAATAGGTAAAAGTATCGGATGCATCTTCATCTGCAGAAGAAAGTGTTCCTACTTCTGAACCAATTGCAATTCGTTCATTAACTGTTAATGAAGAGACAGTAATCGCTGTTGGAGCCGTTTGTGAAAAAACCGACAATACAAAAACCGATAATACTAAGGAAAGTAATTTTTTTTTCATAATAATTATATTTATAAACAAATTGGGTAAATCAACTAACTATATTAAAGCACCTTGTGTGCTATTTTATTATTTATTTTCTCTGGTACACATTAATTTAAAAGTAATATTACTCCTAATTAACGCCATATCCTTTCGGTAAACCGTAATTAAAAGTGTGTATTACCGCAAAATATCACTCACAAGTGCAACTATTAGCGAACCATTAAATTGAACTAACTCTAAAATATAACTTCAAGAAAAGTTTTCAAGAAAAACTACTTATTTAAAATAGTTAAATAGCACTCAATATGTGATCGTAAAAATAAGTTAATCTAAAATAATATTTAGCCCATAACTAGCCCATGAATAAACCTTATTAGATCTTATAAAAAAAGAAATCCAGCTATTTAACTGGATTTCTTTTTTTTTAAACGTATTTCATTTACGAATGTACATTATTTAAGTTTTTGTAGTAAAGTGAATCCTATTTCCAAGAGTACTCAGCATCATTATTTTCAAGAATTAAGAGGACCTTTTAATACTATTTTTTTCGGCACCAATTACTAGCGCTCATACGCCACAGGTTGTATCAAATATTCAGAAAGGTTTTCAAAATGTTTTTTCCTTTTGGCATGAAACGGTATAAGTTTTTGGTATTCCCTTACTTTGTTAGTTTCCTTCACTTCTTTTACTAAAATGTCCTTCGGAAGTTTCTCCAAGACCTTGTGATAAGCGCCAATAAAAATAATTCCTATTTCATTTGATGCAAGAGTTTGATCAATACTTTTTGTTATGAATTTATCCCTTTGAACTAATAGCTTATGCCGGCTAATTTTAAATCTAATAATCTTAATTACTTTCCTAATTAAGGATCCTGAAGAAGGAATTGATTTTAGCATATCCAACTCTTTTTTAACCAACCCAAGATCTTCCGTTTTTTGAATAACGGCGCCGCGACTGACTAGTTTAGAAATAATTTCATAATTCTTGCTTCCTGCTTTAACGCTATCTTCCATTATTTTAAGTGCGATATCTCCATCTGCCACCATTCCATCTTGGTATATTTTTACAAATTTATCTCCAAAATCTATGGCATCACAATATGCACTTATTACTTCCCAGTACTGATGAACAGCAGCTACGTGTGTTTTCCAAAATTCTTCCCCAAATTCATCAATACTCTTTCGGGTTAGTTCTGACGCCATAGACCCCATATCAGCACTCGAATGAATAATCGGTATGTAAATTAAATTTCTCATTTTTAGTGTTCTAGCGTTTAAATTGCTACATCAAGCCTCCTAGCGGACCAAGATTGATATTCAAATCCTCATCCGTCAGATTAAAAATTTCTTTTAATTCTTCCATCTTCATTTCTAATTTCATCAGAGTTTCACCCAAACGTTCAATTTCTTCCTCGGTCAATGATCCCGCCTCAACCCTTCGAATGGCTTGTTTTTCAATTAGTTTACGCAGCAGTTCTATTATAGTCATTACAAGCTGTGTAAGACCTTCGTGGGCATTATCAGGAGTGGCGTTGATGCGAGAGCTTTCTGTCTTTTTAATATTTTCAATCGCATTTTCGATTTCATCCATCGGAACTGAATTCAAAAGTATCTTATCTTCGTTCATATCTAAAAAATTATTATTCTATTACTATGTCTATAAAAGTATAAAGAGAACAGCCTGATGTATGCGGCATTTTTAAAAATGTATTTTGCTGCACAAACATGACAATTTTTATAGATTTATCTTTTTTAATGAAAAAGAGGCATCTATGATACTCTGATTACTTATCCTCTTTTTGAGCTTATCTTTAGGGTTTATTTACGTTAAAATCCTACTGGTATTTTTAATTAGTTGTTTGCCATGTTTCCATTTAATCAACTTTATCTGATTGTACCTCTACTGCTCTGCATGCTTCGCCCAAAATAAGCATAACCTCATCAATATCATTGAAATTTTGCTCTTGATGTACTATTTTTAATTCATCGAGTGCTTCCTCAATGGTGTTTTTATTCTCGATCGGTATGGTGTTTCCAAATTCCTTTAATTGTTTTTCAGTCTGGAAAATTTGTAGGTCTGCTTTATTGCTTTTCTCAGCCCTCTCTTTCATTTCTTGATCTTCAACTGCATGCTGCTGCGCTTTATTTTTCACTCTTTGAATTTCTTCCTTTGAAAGACCAGCCGAAGCTTCCAGTCTTATTTGTTGCGATTTTTCTGTCAGTTGATCCACCGCAGTTACCTGTAAAATACCGTTGGCATCGATGTCAAAGGTTACCTCAACCTTTGGAATCCCCCGAGATAAATGTGGAATCTCATCAAAGTGAAACCTACCAATACTTTTGTTATTTTCAGCCATTGGTCTTTCACCCTGTAAAACATGAATTTCAACTGAAGATTGATTGTCCTCCGCAGTCGAAAAAATTTCAGATTGACGGGTTGGAATCGTCGTATTTGCCTCAATCAGGCGTGTCATCACTCCTCCTCGAGTTTCAATACCCATAGAAAGTGGTGTAATATCAAGTAACAACGCATCTTTTACCTCTCCTGAAAGAACACCTCCTAAAATAGTGGCACCAATGGCTACAACTTGATCTGGATTTACGTCTTTCGAAGGTTCTTTTCCAAAAAAAGCACGTACCATTTTTTGTACAGCCGGAATTCGGGTTGAACCACCAACCAATATGATTTCATCCAAATCGGAAGTGGTCATTCGAGCATTCTTAAGTGCTAATTGACAAGGCTCAATAGCTGATTGCATTAAGCGATCAATTAGTTGTTCAAATTTTTCACGTGTAAGTTTTCTTGTCAAGTGTTTGGAAACGCCATTAACGGACATAATATATGGCAAGCTTATTTCGGTTTCAAGCGCAGTTGATAACTCAATCTTTGCTTTTTCAGCGGCCTCTTTCAATCTCTGAAGCGTTATTGGGTCCCTAAAAAGAGCAAGCTCTTGATCTTTTTTATATTCATCCATTAACCAATCAATAATAACCTGATCAAAGTCATCACCACCAAGATGCGTATTACCGCTGGTAGCCTTTACTTCAAAAACGCCGCTTCCTAAACTGAGTATAGAGATATCGAAAGTTCCACCACCCAAATCAAAAACAGCCACCTTCATATCTGAATGCCTCTTATCAAGACCGTAAGCCAATGCAGCAGCTGTGGGTTCATTAACAATCCGTCTCACTATTAACCCTGCAATTTCGCCAGCGTCTTTTGTGGCTTTGCGTTGCGAATCGTTGAAATATGCCGGAACTGTAATTATAGCCTCCTTAATTTCATCTCCAACGTAATCTTCAGCTGTTTTTTTCATTTGTTGAAGAATCATCGCAGAAATTTCTTGCGGCGAGTGTAACTCTCCAGAAATAGATATGCGCGGGGTATTGTTTTCTCCTTTTAAAATTTGATAGGGAATCCGGTGAATTTCCTTCTCAACAATTTCATAAGATTCTCCCATAAAACGTTTAATAGAAGAAACTGTGTTTTCTGGATTGGCTATCGCCTGTCGTCTTGCCGATGCTCCAACTTTACGCTCACCAGCTTCAGTAAAAGAGACAACTGAAGGCGTTGTTTTATGTCCTTCGCTGTTTAGAATAACAATCGGTTCGTTCCCTTCCATAATGGCCATGCAGGAATTTGTGGTTCCTAAATCTATCCCTAAAATTTTACTCATTTTTACGTTCTCTTTAAATTCTGTATATGCATTATTATTTCTATCAAGCCTTCCAACGGAACAGGATGCATATTCAAATCTTCAACCGTCAGTTTACATTTATTTATCGAATTGTGGCTGCCTTAATCAGGCGGTAATAGGCGTTTTCAAGAATATTTTTGGTTCGAGAGCACTACCCATTTTTAATACTTTTTTAATTTTATTTATAAAACGAAGCTCAAAAAGTACCTTATTTTTGTTGCTGTTCAAAAAATATTATTCTATTACAATGTCAACAAAACTATAAGGAGGCCAAGGGCCAGTGAGTAAAAATTGTAAATCGTCATGTTGCTGCTTAAATGTCGCAATAGCCTGAATAAATTCATCTTTTTTATTTTTCTTAACCAAAAAAACGGCATCCAAAAGAATGCTATTCGTCACCATCTTCTTGTATTTAGAGTCAGGGTTTATCTGCGTTAAATACTGGCTAATATCCTCAATTAATTGGTCAACATATTGAAACAAGCTGTCTTCTAATTTATTTATTTTTATTTTTTCAAGTAAATAATTAGTATGAACAGTATCTGTAGAAAAGTATTCATGAGGTTGCACTTGTACTGCTGCTGCTTGTGCACTTATTTTAGTGCTAAATGTCTCAGAGTCGCACAGCACTTTCAAACCAAATTCACATTTATTTTCTACTTTTTGAAGATTCCTGAGAAAAGAATCATAGTGATTGACTAGTAACTGATGTACAATTTCGTCAGTCTTTATAATAGTGCCAAATCGAACAGGAAGTAGCGTTACCTGCTGCGACAAGGCTTCAATAACGCCCGCGAAATCGATTGCTAGTTCTCTATTTGTTATATCCTTTGAGGGAGTAAAATCACTTACAGCTATAGAAATATCATTAAAAGAAAGCGCATATAGATTTGCATCCATTATACCCTTCATACCATTTACCAAGTCACTGATTTCAGTAAGACTTTGGTTTGTTGATAATATGGCGTAAATAATTTTTTTCATTGCATCGTTATTTTTTTTCCTGATCTGGTTTTACAATGGTCAAACGCTTCTCCTGCATCGTCTCAACAGAGGTCACTAATAACTTCAATCCAACATATATAAGATCAATTTCAGCAACCGAGATTACAATATCTCCTGTAATAACAACTCCTTTATTTAATACCCGATCTAATATTTCTATCACCGTGATATCTTTCGACTGATTAATTACATTTTCCTCCATTACTTTTCTTTGATTGAAGTGAAACTAAAAGGAGGCCATGGACCTGCAGTGGACATATCAAACCCTATTTTTTTGTATTTTTTCTGTAATTCTTCAATGGCGTCAAGAAATCCATTTATGCTAGCTTGGTTTACGAAACACGAAATATTCAAAATCATGCTATCTTTTCGGTCCGAATGTTCTGCTGATAACAAACCATTTACCTGCGTTAATTCGCTGAAGTTTTTTACTTCTTCGTAGCACAGCTGTCCAGAAGTTTGAACTATTTTTGCAACCTCTTTTTCAACCAATTCAACTTTTTTTCGTTTCAAAAGAAAAGACTTACCAGGCTTACTTTTAGATATTTCCTGCTCTAAATTGCGCACATCTTCACTCAGCTCAGTAATTTGTTCATTTAACACCGTGTAATTGCAATAAATTTTAAGAGACCACTCCTCTTTTCCTTTTATGTTTTTAAGGTTTTCATTAAGCGAACTGGCATAGTTCTGAATAAACGTACCCAGACTTTCTTCCGAATTGAAGATGGTGCCAAATTTGAAAGGAATTACGATACAGCTTTTCATTACCTCCCCAATTATACGAATATGATTTCGGGCATGTGTTTCAATCCACGGTAAATCATTAAAATTTTTATTTAGATTTTCTTCCGAGAACTCATCGGGAGAAACCTGTTTTACATAGGCATAAAAGGCGTCAAACCTGAGGCACTTTAGATCTTTTTGATCAGAAATAGAATCCACTTCAAGCGGACTATCTGAAATACAATACACGTATGTTAACTCATCTACCATTTTGTAACAGTTTAAAAATGCTTACTAATGAAAATACTCTGTTAAACGTTCAAAAGAAATTACTTCTTTTTCTTGATCCATTTTAACTGCATAAAATAGCCTCGTATTTTTTGGTGGTAAATTCATTGATTTTAAAAAGGAATCGTCCTCGTATACCTCTGCGATTGCCTCCCAATCTTCTTCCACTTTATCCAACTTTATAATGGTTATCTCATGGCAACGAATATTACTTTTTAAAAACTTAACAACAGCAGTTTTAATCTCTATTATTTTACTCATTTTTCTTTAATTATGTGAATACATCAGCTACTATTCCTTTTATTTTTTTCTGTTTCCGAATTCTGAATAAAATTTATTTTAGAACAGATATCGGCAGATTTCGCTAAAATCTGGGCAAACCGTTTTTTTTAATGACTTGTTTTAGTGTTGCCAAAACTTTTTTACCACTACTAATTTTTTTGTAATTCGTACATTTCACTGCACCAATTTCAACACCTTTCTAAAAAAGTGTTTTAAATTATTGATTGTTTTCTTTACTAAGTCTTATATTTTCAATCAACCCAAGTAATTCGTCCTCTTTCAAGTCGTACTCCTCTACCGTAATTTCATCCATCTCAAATTTTAATTGCAATGACATAAGGCGCTCTTTAATAAGACCCTCATCGGATACCTCTCTTTGTATTAATTTATCTATTTTTTTCGCAATAAAAACGATTCCTTTAATGATCATAAAAATTCTTCTATGTGTTAATAACCAAGGTCACAAAATTATAAGGTGGCAAAGTACCTACATATTTAAAAGACAAAAGGTTTCCGTATTGCTCATCCAATGCATTTATAGCATTATCAAATTCATTTTCATTTTCATTTTTTACAAGGAAAGCTGCGTTTAAAAGCATCCTTTCACCATAATTGTCATTAATCTTTACTTCATCCGACAACGGTGTTAGTACCTCTACAATGTCATCACTAAAATTAGAATTCTCTTTAGCCAGTGCCTTTTCAACCATCTCTCCAATTTTTACCAACTGATAATGGGCCTTCTCTGGATCTAATTTAGCTAGCTTTTCTTTTAAGGTTCGGATATCTTGATACTTATCTAAAATATATTTATAAATGGGCTCTTCGAGTGCAAGCACTTTTAATCCTAGCTCTTTTGTGCCTTTCATTTCATCGAGTAAATCAGAGAATTTATCATATTCCTCTTCAAGAATTTTTAAAATTTTTGACTCATCATAGGTTTCGGATATCGTTGAAAACCTAATAGGAAGTATAGAAAATTTCTTCATTACTCCTTCTAAAACTAATGTATGCTTTGTTAAATTAACACGTCTCGCCTCATACCTCATCTTCGCCGACTGACTAACAACCATGCTTATATCCTTGTAGTTAATTGTATATACTCTGTCTTGACGGGTTCCAATGCCGATTGGTCCAAATTCAGCCACTGCATCAGCATGCCTAATAATGCAATACAAATAGATTCCTTCTTTGTCTTTATCTTGTTCCACTATGTTTCCCATTTTAAATTAATTCTTTGAAATTCGTACCTTATAGACCCAAGGTTTCCCACTTCTCTGGAAATATCTTTAAGTCAATAAAATTAAAAATTGGCATAGGACCTGTATAACTAAAATCGATACGATCTTTATACTCTTCACCAATATCTGATATGATATTATCGATTTCTTTTTCTCTACCACTGTTCATTAAAAAAGCGGTATTAAAAAACATGGCATCACTGGTTATTTTGTTTTGCCTATAATCATATGTAGCTCTTTTAAATGCGTTCATCATCGATTCGGCTTCATTTTCATTTTTTTTATGTAGCTCTTCTTGAACCATTTTACCAGCTTCAGCTCTTTTTTTATTTTTTATACTTAGGTCGGATTCTTTTTTAAGATCCTGTTTTATTTTTTTAAAAGCTGCATTATCCTGCTCAATTTCTTTAAAAATAGTATCTATATTCTTCCAAGTACATTTGACATTAATTTCTACCATATTTTCAAAGGTGCGCAGCAATTCCATAAACTCACGATACCTTCCGCTAAGTAGGTTTCGTATTTCATCAGGTGTCGCCGCAATATTTCCAAAACTTAAAGGCAATATGCTGTTAAATTCTTTCATCACCTCCTCTATCACTTTTTGATGCGCAAGAATGTTTTTAGGGTTTACCGCAATATCACTCAAGGAATGATCACTTACCACCATGCATAATCCGTCAAATCCAATGGTAGTGACCAAATCACCGCGATCTCCAATCCCAATGGGTCCAAAATTACTATCGTGATCTGAAGCAATAATGCAATAAATATATTTACCGTCTCTTTCCATATTATTCTTTTATTTTTAGAAAAAGTGAGTTTTTAATCACTGTATCTGTGTGCAATGAGAATTCTTCTTCTTTTGATGCTGGTTTAAGAACATCTATATAATCCTGCAGGGTTTGGTGTGCTTTTTTAATCTGATTAAAAATTGTGGTTGCATCTTCACCAGAATTTGTGTCCGGGTGTAAAAGTTTTGCTTTATCAAGATATACTTGTTGCAGAATGTTTTCGGAGGTTGAATCGTTCAATCCAAGTTCTTTTTTAGCCGATTCTATTTCTTCAAAAGGCAAGCTTTTCAATTCCATGGTATAAAAACTATAGCAAGGAAGCGGGCTAACGAATTTGAAATTAAGTTTACCATTTAAATTCTCATCCAATTCATCTAAAGCTTTTTCAAATAAAATCAACTTATTTCGGTGTATCAAAAAAGCAGTATTTGAGACCATCTGATCATCCATCAGTTCGTGCTGCTTTGCACTTTCATAAAGGGAACCGAAAGTTTCCGTAATCTTTGTTTCATATTCAGATTGTAAACCGTCAAGTATCTTTTTAACAAGATACCCAAGGTTTAACTGATCGGCCTGTGTAATTCCAGTTTCACTGTTAAGGCTTTTTTCTTTCATTTCTACAACCTCTGGATTTACTGCAATCTCAGCCATAATTTGGCCAAAATCAGACCAGGTAGAAATGATCTCTACTTCAATAAGATTGGTCACTTTTTCAGTGGTCTCCATAATCAAACCGTACTCTTTTTCAATAACCCGAATTAATTCAAAACTGTTATTGGTAAAAGTACCCAAGCGCATCGGAATAATTGTATTAAATCCCATACTCATAAGACTCTCTAACGTTTTCTGATGATGAATCATCAACTCGGCAAGTGATTCTGTGCTGAGTTGACTTAAGTCTATCCTACTTTTTGGAGACACTATTGCTGATGTTTCTTGAAACGGAATAGCACTTACCCCAATACTTTCTAATTGTTTTAATTGTTTATCATTATGATCATTTGGAACAAATCCATAAATATATAGGCTTTTATCAATGATACCTTTTTCCATTTTTTATTTTTTTATTTTTTTATTGAATTTTGAGTTTTTACAAGTTG
>Ga0307998_1001443_pt1 | contig 12776 bp, 10 predicted proteins | sample Davwhametageno37_FD_203147 | JGI IMG/M metagenome (GOLD analysis project Ga0307998, IMG submission 203147) | Marine microbial communities from Davis Island wharf, Antarctic Ocean - #37 | ecosystem: Environmental > Aquatic > Marine > Unclassified | place: Antarctic Ocean: Davis Island wharf...
AATCGTTATCTCTTGAATGCTCTCCAATAACCTGTCCTATATAAATAATTGCTCCTGGATCAACAAAAAATCTACCTCTATCTTGTAATTTATTTAAAGCAAATGGAGTTACTTGTCCTGCTTCCATCGCAATAAAAGAACCTTTATTTCTTTCAGGAATTTCTCCTTTATAAACTCCGTACTCTCTAAAACGGTGACTCATAACAGCATTTCCTGCAGTAGCAGTTAACATATTATTTCTTAATCCAATTAATCCACGAGAAGGCACATCAAATTCTAAATGTTGTAAATCACCTTTTGGCTCCATAATTAACATATCACCTTTACGCTGAGTAACTAAATCAATAGCTTTTCCAGCATATTCCTCAGGCACATCAATTACTAATGTCTCATATGGCTCATTCTTTTTTCCGTCAATCTCTTTAAAAATTACTTGTGGTTTCCCAACTTGTAATTCATAACCTTCTCTACGCATTGTTTCAATCAAAACAGACAAATGAAGTACACCTCTACCAAAAACAGTAAACTTATCTTCAGTATCAGTTGGTTCAACTTTTAATGCTAAATTCTTTTCTAACTCTTGGTACAATCGATCTCTTAAGTGACGAGAAGTAACAAATTTACCTTCTTTACCAAAGAATGGAGAGTTGTTAATTGTAAACAACATACTCATTGTTGGCTCATCAATAGAAATACGTGGTAATTCTTCTGGGTTTTCAACATCAGTTAATGTATCACCAATCTCAAATCCTTCAATCCCTACAATAGAACAAATATCACCGGCTCTTGCTTTGTCAACGGCCTTTTTACCCATCCCAACAAAAACGTGTAATTCTTTAATTCTCACTTTCTTTTGTAAACCTTCTTTTTTACAAAGGATGTAATCTTTATTTACTTCTAAATCTCCTCTAAATATTCTTCCAACAGCAATTCTTCCAACAAACTTGTTGTAATCTAAAGATGTAATTTGCATTTGTGGAGTTCCTTCATTATAAGGAGCTTTAGGAATTTCAGAAATAATTGTATCTAATAATATAGTAATATCAGTAGTAACATTGGTATGGTCTAAACTCATCCAACCTTGTTTAGATGAACCAAATACAGTTACAAAATCTAATTGATCTTCTGTAGCATCTAAACTAAACATTAAGTCAAAAACTGCATCTTGAACTAAACCAGGAGTACAGTTTTCTTTATCTACTTTATTTACAACAACTATAGGCTTTAATCCTAACTCAATTGCTTTACCTAATACAAATCTTGTTTGAGGCATAGGACCTTCAAAAGCATCAACTAATAATACAACACCATCAGCCATCTTTAATACACGCTCTACTTCGCCACCAAAATCAGCGTGACCAGGAGTATCAATAACATTAATTTTTGTGTCCTTGTAATTAACAGAAACGTTTTTAGAAAGAATAGTAATTCCTCTTTCACGTTCTAAATCGTTATTATCTAATAAAAGTTCAGTTCTTTCTGTTCTATCATCAAGTACTTTACATTCATCGATAATTTTATCTACTAATGTCGTTTTTCCGTGATCTACGTGAGCGATAATCGCTATATTTCTGATTGATTGCATCTATGTTATTTTAGGTCGGCAAAAGTAATGTTGTTTTTTGAATTACAATACATTAATTGTACTATTCTATGTAAAACATATCATAATTAGCTTTACAAATCTAAAAAAAACGTTATTTCTTTTCTTTTGGGCGTTTAAACGGGCTATAAATTATATATTTTTCCATTCAAATTCTAATCGTTTTTTGATGTATAAAAACATTAATTTGCAGAATTTTTTAATTAAAAAAGGATACCATTTCTATCCCTAACTCAATTCATTTTTTACTTAAAAAAAAGAATGAATAATTACCTCAAATAAAGTGATATAAAGACGCCCAAATCACGAGTCATTTGCCAGTTAAAACCCACTACAAAAAAGCTGCTTTATCAATAATTTTACAAATGTAAAGCAACTGTAATTTTACAATTGTAACCTACCTTGTTAGCTAGTCACCATACATAAAACCACATCAATTGTTACAAATATCAATAAAACATTACATCCATAAATATAATAATTTATTTAATTAAAAACCAAGTAGTTATATATTGTTACTTAAATAATAATAAAGTAAAATTCTGTAGTGATAATGATATTTTAACTACTATAACCTCACTTAGTCAATCACAATGATTACATTTGTAATAAATTATTTCATTTACAATTGTAAAACTACAGTATGGAGTTGATAGACCGATTTAAATACCTTATAAAATTAAACAATTTATCAGCCTCTGCTTTCGCAGAAAAAGTAGGTGTTCAACCCTCTAGTATTTCACATGTTTTATCAGGCAGAAATAAACCAAGTTTAGAGTTTGTGCAAAAAGTTTTAGCAAAATTTCCAAACGTTAGTGCAGACTGGTTACTCACCGGAAATACAAAAGTCAAAGAAAGCAATATAGCCACCCCTAAAGAAGAAACAATAAGTCATACTCCTACCCCTCAGAATCCTAAAAAACGAATAAAAAAAATAATGATTTTTTATACTGACAATACTTTTGAGGAAGTAATTAAAAACGACTAAGCACCTAACTTATACTGATTCTCCGAAGTCTTTATTTCAGCTATTTTGATAATTGGCTTAAAATGACCCCTAACAACAGTCCACTTCTCTGGATACTTCTTAAATAGCACAATTATTTTCTTTTGATGCTTCTTTAGTATATCTGATATTGCTGCAGGAGAAACTCTCGGATAGCAATTATCACCAATATTTAAGCCAGTAACCTTATCCCCTTTAGACTTTAAAACCTTGGCAGCGGCCTCATATTTATCCAAATAAAGCATTGTTTTATTTAAACCCTCTTGCTTAGTTGTCAAAACAGATTTAGAATTAGATTTAACAAACACTAGGTCCTTTGATGAAATTTCGTAAAATCGTATGGGGTTAATTTTATTCAATAGAATTTCTAAACTATTTAATAAAACAAACTCAGTAGCATGCAAACTCAAGTTTTGTTCAGATAATTTTCTGATGGCCAAACTCGATAACTTATACTCAACATCTTCGTCTTTTGTAATTTTATCTAAGAGATATGTGTAGTTAGACTTTGCAACCTCAAACTGCTCCACTTCTAGCTGATTAATCTTTGCATGCAGACTATCATTGTTAAAGGTTTTAGAAATCTTTTTATGAATTTCTGAATTGTTTACTTCCGAATCAATAATCAATAAAATCTGTTTGTATAAAATATTTTGAATCACTTCTTTCACTGCAATAGCCATTGACTCATCAATGTTTGACAACCTGAAATTACCAATATTGCTCTTAAAATAAAAATAGATTACATCATATTTTCCGTCATAAGCACTCGGAAATCGCATCTCTAAAACTGAACTATCCTGCTCATCTTTAAAGGACAATTGTTCTACTTGAGAAGTATTAAACTCAAAGCCAACCTGATCTTCTTTAATCCAATTTACTTTTTTTTTAGATTTTCTTAACTGTTTAATAAAATTTGAATCCTCATAATCAATAACAGAAAATTTCCCATCATAACTAAGAACCTCAATATTGTTAGAAGTATTATCATGAAAAACAGCAACACACTTTTCTAACCCAGCAACCATACTTCCTGAGTTTTCAAGAAGATAATAGAAGGGATGCTTTAAAAATGTATATCGTTTAATCATGAAAATTAAGTTGCTTAAATATAAAACTTAAATTCAAGCAAAACAAAATTAAGGAACTTAAATTTATTTTCAAGCTATATTACAACTTAAATGAAATAACAGATTAATAAATTGCTCGTTAATTTGTAGCAACCACAACATAATACAGAATGAAACACTACAGTAATCATCACTCAAAATCTAGAGAATACTATAAGGGTTTACAGAAAAATAATCTTAAAAACTTAAATTCAAAAACAAAAAAGCTTGACAAAACGGAAGTTTACCTTGAAAAGTTTCTATCAATGACTTACAAATACCTATCCCCAATATTTGAGGATGATGAGGTAATGATCAGTTTTAAAAATGAAACAGCAACTAATTTTATTGACGAGAAAGTTGATGAACAAATTATTGAGAACACCCCTTCATGGATAAAAAGTTTCGTTACTTTTTTTATTGAACTATACGACAAATACTTTCCAAAACCTTCTGAAATTAAAGTGCTTAAGATAATTAACCACATTTCTAAATTCATAAATTCAAACAATGTTGTAAAACACAAAATGACGAAAAATTTCATTCTAAATAAATCATCACCATAATATTTGGTATGTGTACTTTTACACCTATGTATAAAATCTTCATTAAGCCCCTACTCTTTGGAATGCAACCAGAAAAGGCACACTATTTTGCGACAGATTGTCTTTCTTTTTTCTCTAAAATACCAGGTCTCCCTTCGTTAATTAGAGGGATGTTTGAAGTGAAAGACAAACGACTAGAAAAAAAACTGTTCGGATTAACTTTTAAAAACCCCGTTGGCCTAGCTGCTGGTTTTGATAAAGATGCTCGCTGGTATAACGAATTGGCTCATTTAGGCTTTGGATTTATAGAAATAGGAACCCTAACTCCTAAAGCACAAATTGGAAATGCAAAACCGCGTTTATTTAGAATTACAGAGGATAATGGCTTAATAAACCGAATGGGATTCAACAACCTTGGAGCTGAAGATGCTATTCAACGTTTAAAAAACAGAAAAACAAATATTATTATCGGTGGAAACATTGGGAAAAATACAGTAACGAGCAATGATGACGCTTTAGTTGATTACGTTTTCAACTTTAACACGCTGCATGATTATGTAGATTATTTTGTTGTAAATGTTAGTTGTCCAAATGTAAAGGATTTAACAAAACTACAAGACACACTGTTTTTATTGAACTTATTAGACGATTTAAAACACATAAATACGACTAAAGACAAACCTAAACCAATTTTATTAAAGATTTCTCCGGACTTAAACAACTCTCAATTAGATGAAATAATTGAAATTGTTGCCCAAACAAAAATTGATGGGATTATTGCAACAAACACTACAACATCTAGAGAGAATCTAAAAACAGATAGCGATACGATTACTAAAATTGCAAATGGAGGACTAAGTGGACAGCCAGTTAAAAATCGATCGACAGAAGTAATTAAATACTTATCAGAAAAATCTAACAAAGCATTTCCTATTATTGGTGTTGGAGGAATTCATTCTGCTGCAGATGCAATTGAAAAACTGGAAGCTGGAGCTGATTTAATTCAAATTTATACGGGCTTTATTTATGAAGGTCCTGGTTTAATTAAAGAAATCAATAAAAAAATATTGGAAAACTATGGTTAAACTAATTGAATGCCCTAGAGATGCAATGCAAGGTTTGCACGATTTCATTCCAACAGTTACAAAAGCAACTTACATTAACCAGCTACTTAAAGTTGGTTTTGACACGATCGATTTTGGAAGTTTTGTTTCTCCAAAAGCTATTCCTCAATTAAAAGATACCGCAGAAGTTTTAAATCAACTCGATCTCTCAAACACCAAAAGCAAACTGCTTTCAATTGTCGCCAACCAAAGAGGTGCTGTTGATGCGTGTAATTTTGAAGAGATTAACTACCTGGGGTTCCCCTTCTCCATTTCAGAAACATTCCAACAAAGAAACACCAACTCTTCCATTGAAGAATCATTAATTAGAGTTTCTGACATCCAAAACCTTTGTTCAAAAAACAACAAGAAATTAGTTGTTTACATTTCAATGGCATTCGGAAACCCTTATGGTGATCTTTGGAATAGTGATATTGTTATTGAATGGACTAAGAAGCTTACTGGTTTAGGCGTTGAAACAATTGCACTATCTGATACTACTGGAGTTTCTAATCCAGAAAATATTAGTTATTTGTTTAGCAATACTATCCCAGAATTTAAAAATATTGAGATTGGAGCTCATTTGCACACCACTCCTGATACTTGGTCAGAAAAAGTGAACGCAGCATGCAATAGTGGATGCATGCGTTTTGATGGCGCAATAAAAGGATTTGGAGGGTGTCCAATGGCAACAGATGATTTAACAGGAAATATGGCAACAGAAAAGTTAATTCAATACTTTAAGAAAAACAACATTGAGACTGGATTAAACCAAAATGAGTTTAACCAATCAATGATCGATGCGATTAAAATTTTTCCTATTTAAAATTACTCACACAAAACAATTTTTGCTTTCCAGCCCTTATCAAAATTAACATTATTTTTTAAAAATTTCTTTTGAATGCTAACTTTTTCATCATTAGAGAAAATATCAAAAATATCCGCTCCACCGCTCAATACTGCTAAAGAGAAAATAATTGCAATAGCCAATCCTTTCCCAACAGCTTTTAAAGTATTGTTGTATGCCATAATTCTAAAATCACCTAATTCATAACCTCTAGTGTTATAATTACTTTCTCGTTCTGTTAAAATATCTTTTTTAGTAATTGGCTCCTCAAGAAAAATGCTATCACTAGTAATTTTTACAATTTTTGCTTTACCCCAATTTTAAGAACTGTTAAAAACAAATGAAATGTTTCTTCCTTCTTTAATTAAAGCAGTCTTCTTACCTTCTTTAGAAAATTAAACACAATAACTTTGTGCATTAGCACTTGCAAGACTATGTAATAATAAAATAACTTAAAAGCTTTATCATTCAATAAAGATACAACTATTAAACCCCTATTTAATACTTGTTGTTTTTAATTCATTAATACCTACATTTACACAGTTATTGGTTTCCAATTTTGGAATTAATAGGGAATGAGGTGTGAATCCTCAACTGTACCCGCAGCTGTATGCTCTGTACGTTTTTACAAAAAGTCACTGACTAAACCTCGGGAAGACGTAAAAATAAGGAGTGAGTCAGAAGACCTGCCTTTAATAGTTGAATTTATTCAACAAAGCTTTCGGGATTAAAGGCGAAGTATATTTTCATGTAGAAAACTCCTTCACTTTATTTCTTAATAACAGAACTCTTTTTTAGAGCTCTGAGTTAATTTATTGTTTAACCTCATTTAAAACTAAAGTGATGAGAAAAAATTACAAAATGGCAAGTTTAGCTTGCTTAGGTTTAGTGTTAGCCTTTCAAAACATCAATGCACAATCTATTTCAGATTTTGAGTCTTTAACGCTAGGAGCAGAATCTGCTTGGGATGGCTCTGATTTATCAGGATCATACACTCCTACGAGTTTTACCACCAACTTTTTAAGTGGAGATTTATCCGTTACTAATGTTTTCGATACAACTTGGGGCGCTCCAGGTTATTGGTCTAAAGGATTTTCACAGTCAACAGTTAGTGATTCAACAACTATAGGTTCAGTTAACCTATATGGATCTAGAGCTGGTTCTGGAAACAATGGTTCGTTAACTTATTTAGTTGCGCAAAACAATAATAAGCTTACATTAAAGAATACAGCATCAGATGATATTGTAAACGGAATCTATATCACCAACGGAACATTTGCCGCACTTAGCATGGAAAATGGTGATGCTTTTGCTAAGCAATTTGGATCTTTAAACAATGCCAGCGGAACTCCTGATGGTACAAATGGGGAAGATTGGTTTCTATTAACTATTAAAGGAGCTGACAGTAATGGTGTGTTAACTTCAGACAGTGTTAATTTTTATTTAGCAGATTATAGATTTGCTAGTAACGCTTTAGATTACATTGTTGAAGACTGGGAATATGTTGATTTAACTCCTTTAGGAAATGTGGTTAGCCTAACGTTTAAATTAACATCTTCAGATCTTGGATCTTTTGGCATGAATACTCCAGCTTTTTTCTGTATTGATGATGTAACCCCTTCAACAGCTAATTTAATTGATTTTGAAGATTTAGGATTTACTACTACTGGTTCTATCTGGAACGGTAATGATTATTCTGGAATACCTAATACGTATAACTACATATCAAATATCATAGATGGAGATGCTACATTTAACAATGTTTGGGAGAGTAATTATAATTACTGGAAAAATGGTTTTGCTTATTCTAATGTAACAGACTCTTCAACTTCTGGTGCAACAAACAAATATAGCGCAAAAGCAGCCTCAGGGTATAATTCTGAGAACTATTTAGTTTCCCAAAACAATTCCATAATAAAACTTACTGGTTCCGCAGCAAACAATGTTGTTTCTGGAACTTATATTACGAATACTACTTATGCTGCAAACAGTATGAGAGACGGTGATGGTTTTGCTAAAAAGTTTGGTGGAGTAACAGGAGATGATTCTGATTGGTTTTTCATTACTATTAAAGGCTATACAGGTGGAAATTTAACTACTGATAGTGTTAATTTTTATTTAGCAGATTATCGTTTTACTAATAACACGCAAGATTATATTGTTAAAGATTGGAGATGGGTTGATTTAACTTCTTTAGGAAACATTGATAGTGTTAGTTTTACTCTTTCATCTTCAGATGTAGGAGCTTATGGAATCAATACTCCTGCTTTCTTTGCTATTGACAACTTCAATGACCAAACAGTAAGTATAGATGAATTGAGTAATGAACTTACTTTCTCTATCTACCCTAACCCTGCCAAAGGAAGCGTATCTGTACAATTAGAGAACAACGCAAACAATTTACAAATAATTGATATTGCTGGAAGAACAGTAATTACAAGAAACAACCTTTCGACAGGTATCCACAAGCTTAAATTAAGTGATTTAAATGCTGGAATTTATTTCATTAAAATTTCTAATGAAAACGAAACGAAAGTAGAACGATTTATTAAGCAGTAACACAAATAACAAAACCTAGTAAGACATAGTTCTTACTAGGTTTTAAATATAATAGTATGAAAAAAGTATTTTTAGCAAGTAGCTTATTGGTTCTGATGTTTCATCTCTCTGCACAAGGTCCTTACGCACCAGCAGCAGGACAAAATGGATCAACAGCCATACACAAAGATTCTTCGGCTATTGTTTTTTGGGCAACAACCAGTAATGTTACAAGAGGTTTACAAGATGCCAGTAATACATTACTTGGAAATGCAAATGTAGGAACAAGTGGATCAGCAACTGGAAAATCTGGCTTAAACGGAATAGTTAGTTTAGGAGATGGCGGATCAGCCACTTTAAGTTTTAATGCTCCAATAATTAATGGAGCTGGAGCTGATTTTGCTGTTTTTGAAAACTCTTTTAACAATACCTTTTTAGAGTTAGCTTTTGTTGAAGTAAGTTCTGACGGCATTACTTTTTTCCGTTTTAGTTCAATTTCCTTAACCGACACTTCTATTCAATTAGACAATAATGCAGTTATAGATGCTAGAAATATCTATAATTTGGCAGGAAAGTATAGAGCTCAATATGGAACTCCATTTGATTTAGATCAATTAGCAGGAACACCAGGATTAGACATCAACAACATAACACACATTAAGATTATTGATGTAGTAGGAAGCATAAACCCGCTTTATGCAACTTTCGATTCGCAAAACAATCCGATAAATGATCCTTGGCCAACAGCTTTTGGTTCTTCTGGATTTGATTTGGATGCTATTGGTGTTCTTAATTCTTCTGCTACTGCAATCTCTGAATATAGAAACAACACTACAATCACTCTTTTTCCTAATCCAATAAAGACAGTTTTAAACATTAAATTAGAGCAATATGATAATTATGAATATACGATTCTTAATTTAAATGGAAAAATAATGAAGTATGGTAACTTTAACAACTCATGGCATCAAATACAGTTAAACGAATTAAATTCAGGAATTTATTTCATAAAACTGAAATCAAGTTATGATGTTATCACTAAAAAAGTGATTAAATTTTAAGGATTTTGAATCTATTCATGAGACATACTTTCCTTTATTTTTTACTTGTAAACTTTCTTCTTTTAACGCTAAATTCTTTTAGTCAAAAAGATGCTATAAATATTACAACATTTAAGGTTGTTGAGAAAAAGGTTCTTCCAGCTTATAAAACAACACGTTTTGATTCAATAAGTAAACATAACGCAACCAATTTAGCAGAACTCCTTTCTAATAACTCAACCGTTTTTATTAAATCTTATGGCTCTGGATCATTAGCCACAGCATCTTTTAGAGGGACAGGTGCTTCCCATACAAAAGTTCAATGGAATGGAATTAACCTAAATTCACCAATGAATGGCCAAATAGATTTCTCCCTCTTTCCTTCGTTCTTTTTTGATGATGCAGAAGTTCATCATGGCGCTAGTGGACTTATTGATGGAAACGGTGCATTAGGTGGATCAATATTGATGAATAGTAAAGAAACTTACGCTAAAGGAATTTCTGCCAATTTAAATCAATCTATTGGTAGTTTCGGCATATACATAACAGCCTTAAGAGGTGCTTACTCTAATAAACACTGGTTTTTAGAAACAAAAGTATACAACAACCTAAGTGAGAACAACTTCACATACATTAATAGTACTAAACGAAATAAACCAACAGAAACTCAAGAAAATGCAGAATTTAAACAATGGGGAATACAGCAAGCTTTTTACAGAAAGTTTAAAAACAGTACTCTTGGTGGTCGTATTTGGTATTTTAATAGTGATAGAAATTTGCCCCATACAATGCTAGTTAGTGATAACATCGAAAACCAAACTGATAAATCCCTTAGAAACTTAATCGAATGGAAAGGATTGTCCAACAGATTTCAATATCGTATTTGTTCAGGATTTATTAAAAACGGCTTGATTTACGAAAATAAGCTAGCCAATATTTATTCAAAAAATAAATCTTACTTATCTGATAATAATATAAATACAAAGTTTTATCTAAATAATAACTTTATACTAAATAATGATATAAATATAAAATATGAAAGCGCTAAAGCTGATGGTTATAATGAAAATCATACTCGTTTTAACAGCAGTTGGCTATTTGGTTTAAACAAAAAAATTAAGCGTATAGATATGAATTTTTTCAATAGACTAATAATGGTAGGGAAAGAGTTTAAACCAATTGCACCATCATTAGGAGTGCGCTATCAAATCTTGAAAAAAGAAGTCCTATATATAAAAGCCAATGCAGGAATCAACTATAACTACCCTACTTTTAATGACTTGTTTTGGAGTCCTGGCGGCAATAAAGATTTAAATCCTGAAGAAGCCCAAATGAGTGAAATTGGTTTTAATTTTATTAAAAAATTAGCTAAAACAAGCATCAACACAGAAATAACGGGTTTTTATTCTGAGGTGAAAGATTGGATTATTTGGCAACCTACCGAATTTGGATATTGGAGTCCAAACAATCTAAAAAAAGTAGAGAATAAGGGAGTTGAAAGCACGCTAACAATTTCTACAATTCTTTCAAAACTCACAGTTAATAACAAAATAAGCTATGCTTACACAGAATCTACCAACAAAAAAACTGAAAAAAATCTAGACAACTCTGTTAATAAACAGCTAATATATGTGCCTTTTCATAAATTAAACTATAACCTAAACCTTAACTATAATAAATTTACGCTTAATTACAACTTTAATTATACAGGACAACGATTTACTACATCTGACAATAATTGGTATTTGCCTGCTAATTTCATCTCTAACATACACCTTGCGCGACAAATTAAATTACGTAATAAAACAAGCGCTATTTTCACCCTAAAAGTAAACAATCTTTTAAATCAAGATTACCAGTCTATTGCATGGAGAGCAATACCAGGTAGAAATTATTTATTTTCTTTTAGCTTTAACTTTAATTAATGGGAAGATTATCTATTGTCGCAATTATTCTAAGCTTTCTATCTTGCACTAAAGACAAGATTGGTCCTCAGTGTATTTCATGCCAAGAAGAACAAATACAAATTACTGCAACCCTACTTTCTGATCTCCTAATTATTAATGAAGGTAATTTCGGGAGTGGTTCAGGCTCAATTTCACGTTATAACCCCCAAACTAAAAGAGTTAACAACAATCTATTTTTACAAGCTAATGGAACTCCAATTGGCAACATAGCTCAATCTGCCTTCCAAATTGGTACTAAGGCTTACGTTGTCATAAATAATTCTAATAAAATTGAAGTCATTGACATCAATAACTTTTCTTCATTACACACCATTACAGGATTTAATTCTCCTCGCTCGTTTCTACCCATAAATCAAAACACTGCATACGTAACAGATCTTTACGCTAATTCCATTCAAATAGTGAATTTAAATAGTAATTCGATTACGGCAAGTATCCCTTTAAGTGGCTGGACTGAAGATTTATTATTACATAACGATAGTGTTTATGTTTGTGACATGACGAACGACAACTTACTTATTATTGATCCAAACAACAATTCTTTAGTTGACAGTATTAAAGTTGGAGAAAGCCCTAACAGTATTGTTATTGATAAAGATAGTATGATTTGGATAATGTGCAGCGGTGGATTTTCCTCTTCTAATCCTAAGCTTATCAAATTTAACCCACAAACTCGAACAATAGAAACAATATTCACCTTTCCAAACATTGCAGAATCTCCAGGGAATTTAAAAATAAACGCAACAGGAGACCAACTTTACTTTATAAACTCAAATATTTACAAAACGAGCATTTATGCCAATTCCATTAATACTACTCCTATTATTACAAGCAATGGAAATAAATTTTATGAAATTGGAATAAGTCCAATAACTGAAGAAATATTTATTTCTGATGCAATTGACTATATTCAAGATGGTATAATCTTCAGATATTCATCCTCAGGAAATTTAATACATCAATTTAAAACAGGTGTTATTCCTGGCCATTTTTTATTTATTGACTAATGGGGAAAAAA
>Ga0307998_1001444_pt1 | contig 12772 bp, 13 predicted proteins | sample Davwhametageno37_FD_203147 | JGI IMG/M metagenome (GOLD analysis project Ga0307998, IMG submission 203147) | Marine microbial communities from Davis Island wharf, Antarctic Ocean - #37 | ecosystem: Environmental > Aquatic > Marine > Unclassified | place: Antarctic Ocean: Davis Island wharf...
GTACAGGTGATGTTCACTTGTCTATTGTGCAAGCAGTTCCATTGAGCGGAGCTATTGTAGTGAGTACTCCGCAACCCGTTGCATTAGCCGATGCAAGAAAGGGAATTAATATGTTCCAAATGGATTCGATTAAAGTTCCAGTTCTTGGTTTGGTAGAAAACATGAGTTACTTCACTCCAGCAGAATTGCCAGATAATAAGTACTACATTTTTGGAAAAGATGGAGCAAAGGAGTTGAGCGAAAAAATGAATACACCCTTATTGGGGCAAATTCCATTGGTACAATCTATTCGCGAAAGTGGAGATATAGGACGCCCTGCCGTGCTGCAAGACAATACTGTTTCATCAAAAGCTTTTGAAGCCTTGGTAGATAGTGTGATTAAAACTATGGAAAATAAGTAGACATCTTTTCGTCTATTTTTGAGTTTCAATACGAATTATGGAAAACACAGTTCAGTGCCCGTTATACGATAGAGTAGATTCAGCTCTTAACGATTTACGCGCTTTTGTAAAGGAAGATGGTGGTGACTTGGAATTGGTGGAAGTAACTGAAGATGGTATCGCCAGAGTTGAGCTGAAAGGTGCTTGTACGAGTTGCTCCATGAACAACATGACTTTTAAAGCTGGAGTGGAAGAGGCTATTTTGAAAGCTGTTCCAGAAATCCAGAAAGTTGAAGCGGTTGGCTTTCAGTTGTATAAGTGATTATGTAATGAAGAAATTGAGTCAAATCTTTTGTTTGGTTGCCTTTTTCTTCCTTTCTCCATGTGTTGCGCAGCAAAATAAAACCGATTGGAGGATTTTGAACTCAAAACCAATAATGCTTTTTGATGCTAATTCAAATGACATAGGTGTTCCCGAACACGTGCATTGTGAGGTGCTTAATTATATTGGGTTGAAAGTAGAGTTAAGTTTGCAGTTGATGATTTCAGAAATATCTGTTGCTGGAAATGGGGAATTATACTGTTATACTTTACTTCATAAAAGTACCGTGGCTGCTGCGGTTGAGAACGATCTTGAATATATTATTCCTAAAACTGGAAATTACAGTGGCGTGGATCGGGACTTGTGTATTAATGCGTCAACATTTAAAATCACAGATTTAAAATATCAATAGAATAGAAAGATTACTTCTGGTGAAAAATCTTTGATTTCACCAATCCTAATTTATTTACAAAGTAAATCCAACTGGTCCAAAGCACTCCAAACCCATAAATTGAACTGCGTTTAAAATTGATAGAAGAAGCTTCTTCAAAGTATTTTGTAGGGCAAGTAACTTCCCCAATTTCGAATCCTTCGTAAAAAATTTGAGCCAACATTTGGTTGTCAAATACAAAGTCATCAGAGTTGATATTGTAATTGATTCCTTCTAAAACCTCTTTCGAAAATGCCCGATAACCAGAGTGATATTCAGAAAGCTTTTGGTTCATTAATATGTTTTGATACAGCGTCAAACATCGATTAGCAATGTACTTATACATTGGCATTCCACCTTTCAATGCTCCTTTTCCAAGTATCCTAGAAGCGAGAACAGCTGGGTAAAGATCATTTGCAATCATGTGCGCGATAGAAGGAATAAGGAGCGGAGTATATTGGTAATCAGGGTGAACCATAATTACAATATCAGCACCCAATTCCAAAGCCTTGTTGTACAGTGTCTTTTGATTTCCACCATAACCTTTGTTCTTTTCGTGGCGAATGACATGCTTGATGCCAATTCTTTTGGCTACTTCGGCAGTATCATCAGGACTATGATCATCTACTAATATTACATCGTCTACTATGTCAAAGTCAATCTCGCTATACGTTTTCTCAAGCGTTTTTGAAGCATTGTAGGCAGGCATCACAACGACTACCTTTTTTCCTTTAATCATAGTTTAACTGTTTGAAGCAAAAATAAAAAATAGGGTTAACCTTTAAGTTTGAGTTGCGAATAAGTTATCCTAACAAACTTGTGATTCAATATATCCAATCAAAGAATGAATAACCTTGATGTGAATTTCTTGAACTCTATCGGCAAATTCAGAATGAGGCGCTCGAATTTCTACATCACAAAGACTTGCTATTTTTCCACCATCTTTTCCTGTAAGCCCAATGACCTGCATTCCTGCATTTTTCGCAGAAGCAATAGCGTTAATCACGTTGGCCGAATTGCCACTGGTACTAATCGCTAATAAAATATCACCTTCTTTTCCAAGACCATCTACAAAACGAGAAAATATTTGATCGTAACCGTAATCGTTTCCAACGCAAGTAAGATGACCACTATCTGAAATTGCGATTGCAGCAAGAGGTTTTCGGTCTCCCCTATAACGTCCTGAGAGTTCTTCAGCAAAATGCATTGCATCACTCATTGACCCACCGTTACCGCAAGAAATAATCTTATTGCCATTTTTTAAAGCAAGGCTCATAACGTTGCCCGCTTTATTAATCAATTCAAAATTTTCTTCTGTAGAAAATTTGTCTAAGACAGATTTAGCTTCCGAAAACTGTTTGCGAATAAAATCCATCGGTAGATTTATTTGGTTTTATTGAATTCAGCAACACCACGATCTAACCAATCGACAAATTTCTCAACGTCTGGATCATAAGATGCACTTTCATTCAATTGTTTTTCGTTGTGATCCAATATCACATAATAAGGTTGTGAATTCGATTTGTAGCGTTCAATTTGTAAATCGCTCCATTTGTTTCCAACAGTTTTAATTTTCTTACCAGTTGTTTTAGAAACAGTTTTTTGATCTTCTGGAAGTTCTGTCTTTTCATCAACGTACAGCGAAATCAAAACTACGTTCTCTCTCAAACGTCCAAGAACTTCGGGTTCAGACCAAACTTGTTCTTCCATTTTTCGGCAGTTCACACAAGCCCAACCTGTAAAATCTAACATTACTGGCTTTCCAACTTCTTTGGCATAAGCTAATCCTTCTTCATAGTCGTGAAAACAGTTTAGGTTATGAGGACAAGTTGCGTGATTTCCTGATGTCGCATGATCACCATCCGTTCCTGAAGAAGAAACAACCATTCCAGCTTTTCCTACACCTTGAGGTGATTCGCTATAAAACATAGGAGGTGGAAATCCAGAAATTAATTTTAGTGGCGCACCCCATAATCCAGGAATAAGGTAAATCGTAAAGGTCAACCCAATTATTCCCATTAGCATTCTACCAACGGATAATCGATCCAATGGGCTATCGTGTGGTAATTTAATTGCACCCCATAAATACAAGGTAAGGCCTGCTGAAATTGCAATCCAAAGTGCAATGAACAATTCGCGAGTAAGTATTCCAGCTTGAACAACTAAATCGGCGTTCGATAAAAATTTCAACGCTAATCCAAGTTCTAAAAACCCTAAAACAACTTTTACTGAATTTAACCAGCCACCAGATTGAGGTAATGAATTTAACCATCCTGGGAAAGCTGCAAACAATGCAAAAGGCAATGCAAGAGCTAATGAAAACCCGCCCATTCCAATAAGAGGCCCAACTACTCCACCATTTACTGCAGCTTCAACTAACAAGGTTCCTATTATTGGTCCAGTGCAACTAAATGAAACTAAAGAAAGGGTAAAAGCCATAAAGAAGATTCCTAATAACCCACCTTTATCACTTTGCGCGTCCATTTTATTAACCCAGGAACTCGGTAATGTAATTTCAAATGCCCCAAAGAAGGAGATTGCAAAAATGGTAAGTAGGAAAAAGAAAGCTAGATTGAACCACATGTTTGTTGAAAGTGCATTCAAAGCATCTGCTCCAAATATTGCAGTTACCAAATAACCAAGTAGGGTATAAATCGCGATAATCGAAACTCCATAAATAAGAGCATTTGAAATTCCTTTTGCCTTTGTTTTAGACTGTTTGGTAAAGAAACTAACAGTAAGAGGAATCATTGGAAATACACAAGGTGTAAGCAAAGCTAATAATCCACCGAAGAAGCCCGCTATAAATATAGCAGCAAGGCTACCACCACTTGCTTCTTTCTCTTCTGAAGTTCCTGCAGCAGAAACTGAAGGTAAATCAACTGTAAATTCAAGTGCTTCTGGTGGTAGGCATTTTTCAGCATCACACACCATGTAATAGACGTCGCCTTTAACCTGAGTGATACCAACCCCATCCTTAACTTTTATCTTTTGATTGAAGCTCACTTTCTTTTCATAGAAGTTGAGGTTCATCATAAAGTTGTTGTCGTATTCCTTAATCAAATCACCTTCTTCTTCAGGTGTTCCTAAAATTTCAAATTCTTTATTGTCATTAAAATATCTAAACTCAGTAGGAACAGGACCATCAGCACCTTCCAGGTTCTGAGAATATAGGTGCCACCCTTCTTCTACATCAGCAGAGGCAACAATTAAGTATTCACTATTTCCTAAATCTTCTGCACTGAATGTCCATTTAATAGGATCGTAAATTTTGTTTTCTTGAACTAAAGGTTTGGCTTCAATTCCAATTGGTTTGTCACTGTTTTTTGCCACAAGCTCAGGTTGTTTGTCATTTGAAACTATCTCCATTTTCACGGATTTAGTTTTTTTCAAGTCAAAACTGAACTCGATATAATCTGGAGGTAAACATTTCGAATCGTCACAAACCATGAAGGTAAGCTCACCTTTCACGTTGGCTGTTGGATTTTTAAGTCTTACTTTTTGAGAAAAGGTTACTTCATCGTCAAAAAACAACAAGTCCATTTGGAAATTCTTATCGAATTCTTTTGTAGGTTTTGGTTCTTTTATTCCCCCGACCAATTCAAAGTCTTCACTTTTTTCAAAAGTGAATTCTGTCGGTAAAGGCCCTTCATCACCAGAAAGGGTATTGGAGTATATATGCCAATGTGGATCTATTTCAGCCTTAAACCGAAGCTCATATTCATTGTCTGATAGTTGCTTAGAATCGAAAGACCAAGAAACAGGATTAAATACTTGAGCGGCCGATGCTATAGTGCTTAGAGCGAGTATTGCTCCGAATAAAAGTCTCAACATATAATTTCATTTAAAGAGTAACTCAAATGTAGATAAATTGTCAAATTGAAGTATGTGCTTATTGCTTGGATGTGAACTGTTAACAGGCGATTTGCATGCTTTATGAAAAGTTGTTAAATCTCTTCGTGTCCTTTTATGCCAAAATACTTTCGAATACTAAATACTGCGGCGTATAAAACAGGTGTATCCAAGAGCGCCATGAATGCTTTGAACATCCATCCGTCAATTACAAATTGAAGTAATTCGTCATTCGGTTTTGCGCCATAAAACAGTACAAGAACTACCAATGTGGTATCCACTAATTGAGAAATAATCGTTGAGCCATTATTTCTAAGCCAAAGTAATTTTCCTTTCGTAAGTTTTTTCCAAAAATGATAAATACGAACATCAATGAGTTGGGCAAAAAGGTAGGCTATCATAGAAGCAGAAATTACCCGCCAAGAATTCCCGAAAACTTGATTGTAAGCATCGTTGTCTACTGGTGAACCAGCAATAGAATCAAAGCTTCCACCTAGGTATATAATAAGTAATACAAATAATGATGCAGCGAGTCCGCTCAAAACCACGGCATTGGTTTTTTTTCTTCCATAAATTTCAGAAAGAATATCGGTTATTAGAAATGTTATTGGGTAGGGTAAAATACCCGCAGAGATAATGAAGGTTTTAAACCCGAGGTCGATAGCTATAAACTTATTTGCTATAAGATTACAGGTTACTAGCGCAGCGATAAACAAAGCTGCTAGGACAAGATACAATCGATCTGCCTGTTTTCTTTTTTCCTTATTCATAATTGTACTTAGCCAATATCTTACACCAAATAGGATAACCTAGCAGGATTATATACGATACAATTGGCACTCTAAATCGTGCATCAACATCGGTAATACTAGAGGTTACAGAAAAATAGAGTATCAAGAATAAGAGCATTAGCCCTATTTGCCAATTGGATTTAAACCAAAGGGGTAAGGAAAAAAGAATGGATAAATACAGCAACGCCAATAGTAGAATTTGAACAATAATAGCCGTCTGTTCCATCCAGTTTGCCCGTTTCAAAGCCACTTTAAAGCTTTCCCAATAGGAGCTAGGCATATCTACATTGGTTAAGGCAGGTTCATCTCCTAATTTTTTTCCATTGAGTTGCATTCCTATATACGAGCGCAATGGCTTTGCAAAAAATCCTACCCAACTTTTTAGCATCATATTAAATGCAACATTTGGGTATTGTTGAACAACTTGAAGGCACTCTTTGCGGGCATATTTTCGAAAATGAGGAATAACATGCGGATTGTGTTCAAATGACAGTTCTGACAGGGGTTTTGAATTTCGGTATTCATATTCTATAGTATGCCTATTCGAATTTGTGGCGATTGCTTTAATATTTGATGCTGTATGAAAAAGCAGATTGACTTCTGCTATTGAGCTAAAGAAAACCCCTCCAAAGGTTTGCTGGTTTCTATATATCCAAGGGCTGATAAGTAGGGTTCCTATAACCACGAATTTTGTCAACTGAATCAGTTCATACTTTATTCCTTGTTGGTTAAAAATCAATAGAATAAAAGGCATTGCAATCAATAAATAGATAGCAATTGGTTTGGTATAAGTAGCTAAAACAAGAAATAGCATCACATATATCCTATGACTTGGTTCATCATATTTAACGCTCTTGATAAGATAAAATAATGCACAAACTAGAAAGAATCCAAACCAAGGTTCGGGCAAAACAGTATTTGAGAAGTATACACTTGGTATATCAAAAGCCACTAGAAGTCCAACTACAAAGGCGGCTAACCGATTTCGTTTTATCAGTAATGCGCATTGTGCGGTTATTGCGGCGGTAAATGCACCAACTAGTGCTTGGACATAGACAATCCATTCTCCATGCAATTGCAGCAGATGAAATAGGTAAATGTAAATAGAGTAAAAAGGTGTTCGGGTACTGTCCGCCGTTAGCTGATCACCAGTCATTTGCGAATAGACACCTTCATGGTAAAGATTGTATGCGATGTTTAAATACCCCCATGAATCGTATAGATAGATGGATTCAGGGTGAAGAAATTGAATTAAAATTGAATATCCTAATCGAACGAAAACGGCTATTAGAAATACAAAAACTACGGGATGTCTCATACTTGAGGTTCAAATGTAATTGTTTGATTGTAATCGATTAAAAAAAATCCCCTACCGCAAAACTGCAATAGGGGATTCTATTATTTAGGGAATCTTTAGTTCCTACATCATTCCTGGCATTCCGCCACCCATACCGCCTGGCATTGGAGGCATTCCGCCACCACCTTCTTCTTTCTCTTCAGAAAGAACACATTCGGTAGTTAAGAATAATCCAGAAATAGAAGCAGCGTTTTCAAGAGCAACACGCGTCACTTTTGTAGGATCGATAACGCCAGCAGCTAACAAGTTTTCGTACACGTTAGTTCTTGCGTTAAATCCAAAATCGCCTTTTCCTTCTCTTATTTTATTTACCACAACAGCACCTTCGCCACCAGCGTTCAGTACAATTTGTCTTAATGGCTCTTCAATTGCTCTAGCAACAATGTTGATTCCAGTAGTCTCATCATCGTTTGCTCCTTCAAGTCCTTCAAGAGCGTCTATAGCGCGAATTAAAGCAACTCCACCACCAGGTACAATTCCTTCTTCTACAGCAGCACGAGTAGCAGCAAGAGCATCGTCTACACGATCTTTTTTCTCTTTCATTTCTACTTCGGTAGCAGCACCAATGTACAATACAGCAACACCGCCAGCTAGTTTAGCCAAACGCTCTTGTAGTTTTTCTTTATCGTAATCAGATGTAGTTGATTCAATTTGAGCTGTGATCTGCTTTGTTCTAGCAACAATTGCATCTTTAGAACCAGCACCATTAATAATAATAGTGTTGTCTTTGTCGATTTCAATTTTTTCAGCAGTTCCTAAATCCTCAAGAGTTACATCTTCGATTTTTCTTCCTTGCTCTTCAGAAATCACGATTCCACCAGTAAGAATTGCGATATCTTCTAACATTGCTTTTCTTCTGTCTCCAAATCCTGGAGCTTTTACAGCAGCAATTTTCAAAGAACCTCTCAGTTTGTTTACTACCAATGTAGCTAATGCTTCTCCGTCAACGTCTTCAGCAATAATTACCAGACCTTTTCCAGATTGAGCCGTTTTTTCAAGAACAGGAAGCACGTCTTTCATTGTAGAGATTTTCTTGTCGAAAATCAAAATGTAAGGGTTTTCCAATTCTGTGATCATTTTCTCAGTATTGGTAACAAAGTATGGAGATAAATAACCTCTATCGAATTGCATTCCTTCAACTACATCTACTGTAGTTTCAGTTCCTTTTGCTTCTTCAACAGTAATCACACCTGCATTACCAACAACTTTCATTGCTTCAGCAATTAAGCTACCAATTACTTCATCATTGTTAGCTGAAATAGATCCAACTTGCTTGATTTTTTCATTGTCAGCACCAACTTGTTGAGACTGTGCATTAAGATTAGCAACAACAGCCGTAACTGCTTGCTCGATACCACGTTTCAAATCCATTGGATTTGCACCAGCAGCAACGTTTTTAAGTCCAGTGGTAATAATTGCTTGAGCCAAAACAGTAGCAGTAGTAGTTCCGTCACCCGCTACATCAGCAGTTTTAGAAGCAACTTCTTTTACCATTTGTGCACCCATATTTTCAATAGGGTCAGACAATTCAATTTCTTTTGCAACCGATACACCATCTTTAGTAATTGATGGAGCTCCAAAGCTTTTGTCAATTACTACATTTCGTCCTTTAGGTCCTAGGGTTACTTTTACTGCATTAGCCAAAGCATCAACTCCTCTTTTAAGTTGATCTCTGCCTTCTACGTCAAATGTTATTTTCTTAGCCATCTTTATTTAAGATTTTATTTTTCGATTAAACAATTGCAAAAATGTCTGCTTCTCTCATCATTAGGTAATCACCACCATCGATTGAGATTTCAGTTCCTGAATATTTTCCGTAAAGTACGGTGTCACCAACTTTTACAGTCATTGGCTCATCAGGTTTTCCATTTCCAACTGCTAGAACTTTTCCTTTTTGTGGTTTTTCTTTGGCTGTGTCAGGAATGATGATTCCTCCTGCAGTTTTTTCTTCAGCTGCAGCAGGTTCAACAACTACTCTGTCTGCTAAAGGCTTGATGCTTAATCCCATTTTGAAATATATTTTTAGTTAAACTTTTGTGTGTTTCAATGCCCTATATCATTTCGTATGCCATGGGGTCATTACAGACAGTTTGGGTAAATTTTTCAGTTTCTGCCAAAAAAAAGTGTCAGTATGAATGACATACTGACACTTTTAAAAAGTCTTTTAAAGTTTTGATTCTATTCAGCTGGAGCTTGTTGCACTGGCTGAGCTTGCTGCGCTGGTTGCTGAGGTAAAATAGTTTCACTCTCAACAAAGTCTTGAATTTGAGATTCTTCTGGGCTCAATTCAGTTGCTTCTCCAGTACCTTGCAATGCAGCAGCACCTAAACAAAGACATAGTAACAAGATGGCTAAGCCCCAAGTTGCTTTTTCCAATACGTCAGCGGTTTTCTTAACGCCCATAACTTGGTTTGCTGAAGAAAAGCTACTCGCTAATCCACCACCTTTAGATTCTTGGACAAGTACAACTCCAATAAGTAGTACACAAACGATAAATATGATAATAAAAATGAATGTCAACATGGTATTCTAATTTTCTTTCAATTCTTGAATAAGGCGCGCAAAGTAATCGCTTTTTTCCGGAAATTTCAAACTTAATTTTCCATAAGCTGAAATGGCTTTTTTAAAGTTTCCTTGCTGCGCATAAATTTTAGCAAGTGTCTCAGTTACAAAGTCTTCGTTTTCTGCTAGACTCATTTTAGCCATGTTCTCTGGAGAGAAAAATTCGGTTTGTGGCCTTCTTATTTGAAGTAGAGTAGGTGTAACTTCTTTTGATAAATGGATTTTTTCTTCTCCTTTACTAATAAATTTCTCAATCAAATGGCTCTTTTGAGCAAGAGGAATAGGAGACGTCGTTGTGCTTGAATTAGACTCTTTACTTCCAGGACTGGCATTTAGCCAAGCAAGAACATTCATCGAATTATCTAACTCAATTTTTGGTGCTATGACGGGCTGTTTTTCGGAAAGCTCGGTTTCTTCTGATTCAACTAAATTATCATCACTCGTTAATAATAACTCTCCACTTTCTTTAAGAATCGAAGCTGAAATAGCATGGCTAAGGATTACCTGCTCTAAAGCTCGCTTTTCTTCTTTTTCTTTTTGAGTTAAAGGCTGTTCAGGAACAATCTCAAGTTTAGGTTGTTCGATTTTTGATTGGCTAACTGAAGACGTACTTAGTTCAGATATTGCCTCTGGTTTTTGATTTTCTTCTTGATTTGCTATTGCTTCCTCGACATTTGGCTTAATGACATAATCATATAATGCACTGCGATTAGGAGAGTAGATAGCTGCTTTCTTAATCTTGTCTTGATAATCTAAGCCGGATTCCAGCTGTTCTAACTTAGCATCGAAAACATGTAAACTGGATAGATAGGGATATCGATTTTTTAATTCCTGCAACTCCGCTTGAGATTGCAAAAGGACTTTAGGGTTTTCTATGCTTTCGGTTAACCAGCTAAAATTCATTACCAGTCACTTACAGATTTATTGAAAATATCTTGAACAAGCAATTCATTTACTTGGGAAATAAGCTCGTCTTCTACATCAGAAAGGGGTTTTTGACTGTCGTAATCAATGTACTGGCTAAAAGATTGCTCAAAGTTTTTGGTATCATCTTTTGTGTTGACAAAAACAACACTAATTGTAACCGTTAGACGGTTTTGAGCAGCAACTTCACTAGCTTGAATACTTATTGGAGCGGTTCTGTAACCAGTGATTTTCCCCGAAAATTGTAGATCACCATCCTTTTTAATGAGATCTAGTTTTGTTTGATTAAGAAATATGTCTCGCAGGGCTTCAGTAAATGCTTGCGATAAAGTGGGCTGAGCGAGTGGAGCATAATTTGGAAAAAAATCGACTGAGTAAGTTTTAACTTCATTATAATCAACTGATGCACCTGAAAAGCCATAATTCATCTTGCATCCAACATAAACAGTTGAAAGTAACGCAATTAATATGATAGAAGTTCGACTCAATTAAGATCGTATTCTTTAATTTTTCGGTAAAGAGTGCGTTCGCTTATTCCAAGTTCACTTGCCGCCATTTTTCTTTTCCCTTTATATTTCTCTAATGCTTTGGCAATCATTTCCTTTTCTTTATCCTCTAGAGAAAGAGACTCTTCTATTACCTCATGATGCTGGAATCCATCCGTGTCTGGGTTCGAGTATATTGGTGAAAAATTATTTTCCGACTCAGAATTTTCGACTACTGGTTCTGTAACTGCAGGTAATTGTCTTTCGTTTCCAGAATTTACATCTTTAACTATCTGAGTAAGAATCCGTGAGTTTTCCGTGTCATTAGTGTCAATGTTATTGGTACGTGCCATTTCAAGTACCAGTTTTTTTAAGTCAGTTACGTCAGCTTTTAAGTCAAAAAGCACTTTGTAAAGGATCTCTCTTTCATTTTCAAAACCTTCAGATTGACGCTTTTTTGAAGCGATTGCAGGTAAGTTTGTGCTTGAATAATTTGGCAGGTATTTCAGTATTTCTTCCGATGTAATAGTGCGTTCGGTCTCAATAATTGAAATTTGTTCAGTAACATTTTTCAACTGTCGAATGTTTCCTGGCCAGGTATAATTCATTAAAAGATGCTGTGCATCCTCTGTCAACCGAACAGGGGGCATTGTGTATTTTTCAGCAAAGTCTGAAGAGAATTTGCGGAATAGTAAATAGACGTCTGCCTTGCGATTTCTTAAAGCTGGAAGAGTTAGAGGAACCGTACTTAACCGATAAAAAAGATCTTCTCTAAATTTTCCTTTTTGAATATTTTCTGGCAGGTTAACATTGGTAGCGGCGACAATTCTAATGTCAGTTTTTTGAACTTTACTGGAACCAACTTTTATGAATTCCCCAGTTTCTATAACTCTTAGCAATCGGACTTGAGTTTGGAGTGGTAATTCACCAACCTCATCTAAAAAGATAGTGCCTCCATCTGCTTCTTCAAAATAACCTTGTCGTGCATTTTGAGCCCCTGTAAAGGCTCCTTTTTCGTGGCCAAATAACTCGGAGTCAATTGTTCCTTCTGGAATAGCACCACAGTTAACGGCAATATATTTTTTATGCTTTCGGTTGCTTAGTTGGTGAATAATTCTCGGAAAATTTTCCTTTCCAGTTCCACTTTCACCTGTAACCAAAACGCTTAAATCAGTAGGAGCAACACGCATAGCAGTAGCAATAGCTCGCTCTAAAGCTTCAGAAGTTCCAATGATTTCGAACCGTTGTTTTATTTGCTGAACTGTCATGTCGTTTAAACTACTGCTATTCCTTTTAATGTAGCTGAGTTTGCTTCTGTTATCTTAACGTAGACGTATTGGCCCGCTTTAAATTCGTTATTTGGAAAAATCACCATGGTATTTTCTGAGATTCTTCCGCAAAACTCATTTGGATTTTTTTTAGATGGACCTTCAATAAGCACTTCCTTAGTATGCCCAATAAAAGAATCATTGATTTTTCTTTGATTCAATCTTTGAATCTCGATTATTTCACTCAATCGATCAGCTTTTACTTTCTCAGGAACGTTATCTTCAAATTTTCTCTCAGCCAGGGTTTTAGGTCGTTCGGAATATTTGTACATGTACGCAAAGCTAAATTCGACCTCGCTCACTAATGATATTGTGTCTTGATGCTCTTGTTCAGTTTCATC
>Ga0307998_1001445_pt1 | contig 12771 bp, 10 predicted proteins | sample Davwhametageno37_FD_203147 | JGI IMG/M metagenome (GOLD analysis project Ga0307998, IMG submission 203147) | Marine microbial communities from Davis Island wharf, Antarctic Ocean - #37 | ecosystem: Environmental > Aquatic > Marine > Unclassified | place: Antarctic Ocean: Davis Island wharf...
TAAAGAATAATGAAAAAGAAGAAATAAGTAACAGTACTTTTAAAGGATAACGAAACCTCCTTTGCTTGAAATAATATCGCAATGAAGTATAGGCATTTAGGAAAATCCCAGTAGCCAAAAATACTAGTGTTGAATTCCATAATAACCAAGTTGGCTCTTGTATCCCAAAATCAGAAAGTGGTTTTTCCATAGGGTTAAAACCAGGACGCAAATACCAACAATAAAGTGGAGCTAAAATTCCCAAAAGAATACAAAAAATAAGATAAACTCTTCTTAAAAGTTTTATCCTAATGTATTCCATTTAATAAAAAGCAATATCATTTACAGGAGCATCAACTACAATGGTGTCACAATATGAATTAGTTGATTGATTGAATTTATATACTATGTTCGGATTATAGAGAGCATCATTTACATAAATCATATTGGAATACCCATTAGTGGTATCATTAACAGCATATACTTCAGTTTTAATAAATAAAACATCTGATAAAATAGGAACAAGATTAGTAATAGATGATCCGTCAATTCCCATACTGTGAACTCCACTATTTGCAGTGAAGTAAAGCAATGTACCATTAGTATTAGAAGTTAAGTTTTGTGCATTAAAAACGCCCATAGAAACATTCCAAACTAATTCCAAATCCCAAGGATGAAATCTACTTAATGATGAAAAAGTATTATACAATAGATTATTACCATCATAAATCCCTTTACATAGTATCAGAAAGTTATTTATAAAAACAGCAGAATTAGGATTTTCTCCTACTTCAATACTTCCCATAAAATCAGCAATTGGTATTGCTTCATCCCTATAGTCAATCGCTATAACAGTCGAGTCTTTTAAAGAGTCGGCAACCGCACCACTATTAAAAACAAATGAACGGTACCATTTGCTTATAATAAAGCTAGGATTGACTTCATCACCCGTTTCAATATCGGAAATAATATTTAAACTTTCTAAATCAACAACCTTAACTTTAGCATCCCCTTTGTCAACGACAATTATTCTGTTAAAATCTACAAAATTAAAATCAGTAGCATTAACAAAATCACCTATAATCTCTTTATTCTCAAAAGTTTTAACATTAGTAGTTACAATCTGATTTTCGGTAACAATATATGCTTTTGTTCCATTAAACTTTATTTTTTTAGGATTTGATAATGCAGCACCATTTACTGTTTGATAAATTTGATTTTTAACTACTTCACCATCATAAAAACTAATGCCATTGTCAGTAACAATATACATGCCGTCACCATAATTTTTTGCGAATGAAGGTGCAGGGTCCTTAGTATCTTCTTTGCAAGAGGAAACAAAAACCAAAGCAATAAGTAAATAGTTAATTAATTTCATGTGATAAATTTTTAGCAAATATAAAAAAAAAGGAAGGCAATGCCTCCCTCTTTAAATCAAAATCTTATTTACCCAACTAGTTAAAGCAATATCCGCCAGGAATAATACCAACTTGTATAGAATCAATAATAGTACCCTCAGTAGTATATTTGTAAGACCAGCCACTTTGTGTAAAATCAACAGCATCAGTTCCGTATATATAACCATTATCAAAGCCTAAGCCATAGAAACTTCTGTTTATTAAAGCAGTTGTTGGTAATTCTGTATCATTCACATTAAAAGCATAAACTGCCTTAGACCAAGAACCATCAGAATAATACAATTTAGTGCCAGCATCATTAATAACTAGATCTTCTGGATGATTACCGACCGCAAATGCATAAGTTGCTTCAATGGTATTATCAACAATTTTAACTAAATTACCAGCAGTTTCTGAAACAACATTCCAATCAGCATCATATTCAGTATATCCACCAGTTAATACCCAAACAGCACCATTCACATCAATTACAACTGAGTTAGGCTTGTCACCAACTGTTAAAGTAGTTTCTACGACATCATTATCAGTATTAATTACCGTAATTGTATTGTCAAGACCCCAACCACCTACATTACAAACATAAGCAAAAGCACCACCAACAGCAATTCCTTCAGGACCTGCCCCACAAGAAATAGTAGAGGAAACTGTATTTGTAGCTAAATCAATAACCTGCACTCCATTAATGCCCCAATCTGTTACATAAGCTTTTGAATCAGAAACCTGAGCCATATATCTAGGTTGACTAACATTAATTTTTGCAACAGAAATCATTGAATCAACAGAAGCCACTTCAATACTAGAAGAATTATTTACTAGTATATATGCATGGTCATTAATTATGCTCATTGACTGAACAACATCACCTAAAGCAAAAGAGTTTATTGAAGCAAATACATCATTTTCAACAGTTCCATACTCATCTACAAAAGAAATAGAACCATTTCCAGTTCCAAAATTCCCTTCGTTGGTTATAAAATATCCATCTTCATAATTTCCAGGAATAGAAATATCATTTATGTTATCTTTTTTACATGATGATAATATTGTAATTGCTAGAGCAAACATCCCGATATTTCTTAAATTTTTCTTCATAATTGTTTTTGTTTTAGTTTAGTTAATTGTATAATTTATAGTTAATAATAATTCTCGTCCTGGGTTAGGATAATTCTGATAAGTAGTATAGTTTTTATCCAGTAGGTTTTTTACTTTCCCTATAAGAGTAATAGGCAACTTTTCAAAGGAATATCTAATAGCAATATCAGTTAAGGTAAAGCTATCTAAGGTTTTGTTATTTAGGGTAGAATGATTTGTAATTACCTCACCATTATAGGATGTGCTTAAGCTAAACTGTAGGTTATCCTTATTGAGGGTAAAGCTGATATTACCTTTGTGAAGCGGAACATACCTTAGCTGTTCACCTACTGTATTGTCCAACTTATTAGTTGGCAATTCATTCGTAGATCTGGTAAAAGCATAGTTACCTGCAATACTCAATTCTTTAATTTTAAATTTTGCTTTTGCTTCCACACCTCTACTCCATACTTGTTTTATGTTATTGGGTATCCAATTGCCATTTTCCATTTGCTGCCAGACTATCATGTCCGATATATTTAAAGTATAACCGGTTATGGTAAAATGAGCTTTCTTAGTATTAACATCAAAACCCAGTTCTTTATTCCAAGCATCTTCAGGTGTCAAATCAGGATTTCCGTTAGCTCCTGCTCCTGCCCAAAACCTATCATTAAATGTAGGTGAGCGAAAGTTCCTATTGTATTTAAGCCTGAATTTTATGACAGAACTAAGCTGGGCTTCAAAGGCTAAGGTTGGCATAACAGGAACTTCAAATGTGGTTTGCCACTCTTTTCGCAATACTGTATTGAAAGCTAAAAAGTCCGACCTGTATTGTAGGGCCGAAAAGGCAGCTAAGCTTTTTTCTTGCTTACCCATAGAAACATAATTGTTGTTGGCTAAGTTGTTAGCCGTAAAAGCACCACCAAGGTTAAACAAGTAATTTCCTTTTATCAATTTAACATCCGCATCCGAAATATAACTTTCTGCTAGGTAATGGCTGTTGATATTTTTCAAAAATTCAGTATACCTAAAATCCTCTTGAAGATAGGCCTGCTTTAGGGTAATGCTCAAATGATTGACCTTGTGCTTTAGGGTGAGTAGCGCCCGCTTAGCCTTATCGTACTGCTTGGCATCCGAAAAAGGAGTAGTCATGTTTTGTGGCACTTCCCTATCCTGCTGGCTTGCCCAATAACTAAAGCTATAGTTAGTATGCGGACTTAAGGTATAAGCTAAATCCAACTGTTGGTTTTTCGACTTTATTTTTCCGTAGTCATTAGTAACTAAGGGATGCCCCAATTGAGTGGTATTGATAAACTCAAAATTATTAGTATGACTTAAGAATTGTAAACTCCCCATAGCTGATAATTTCCCATCGGAAATGGAAAAGGCTAAGGATTCACTTTTTAAACCATAACTTCCGCTAGTTGTACTTAAAGAGAAAGCATTTTTATGTGTTAAATTTGTATTCAAGTGGACACTTCCTCCAACTGCCCCAGAACCAAATACGGAAGCATTACCTCCATGTACTAGCAAAACATCAGTAAAATTATGGGTATGGATACTTGAAAAATCAGTTAGGCCATTGGCAATAGAGTTAAGAGGAACCCCATTCCAAAGCACTAGAGTATGGGAACTGGAAGTACCCCTAAAGGAAGGAGTAGCCAAAGCCCCATATTGCTTTATATATACGGATGAGGAACTGCTGATAAGACTTGCTAAATCGGAACTGCTACCTTCCCCAAATGTTGCGATTTTAATAACATCCATTTGAGTACCAATAGTATGAGCGATAAGCTTACTTTCCATTAGCTTTACTTCAGGCAGCTGAATGGTATCCATAGCCATTTGACCTTGCAAGGTAGTTACAAAGCCCAATAGAAGTAATATGTATGCTATAGTCTGTTTCATCTGCCAGCCGTTTTATCCAGAAACGAATCGGTTTTGTTATGCTTAGCAGGTCTTCTGACTTGGTCCTTTTGGAATGGCCTTCCCATTAATTAAAACAGTGGCAATGTAGTTTCCAAAAATTTTACGGACTTTACAGCTTCTGGTAAAGTTGAGGAGTTACACCTCATTCCCTTTTACACTAAAAAATAGCGTACTAAACTAGTACAAAAATAAAAAGTTTTTGAAAATATTGAGTTATTTTTTTAAAATTAATTTAAAAAATAGTTGATGTTAGATTCAAACTCTTCTCTAGCTCTAGTCCATTCAACCCTAAATCCTCATCAAAATAAGTGATTAACTTTTCAGTAGGCATATTCCCTACCAAATCATCCTTAGCCATTGGGCAACCACCAAAACCTTTCAGAGCTGCATCAAATCTTCTGCACCCATTAAGGTAAGCAGCAGCTGCTTTTTCCTCCCAAGCATCTTTAGTGGTATGGAAGTGAGCACCAAATTCAATAGTTGAATATTCTTTTATTAAAGTACCAAACAGTGGTGTAATATTTGTAGGACTGGAAACCCCAATCGTATCAGATAGTGCCACTATTCCTATTTCTAGTTGATGTAGTTTTTCAGTAAGTTCCGCTACTATATCAGGATGATAATTTTCTCCATAAGGATTCCCAAATGCCATAGATAAATATACAACTAGTTCTTTGTTATTCTTAACAGCTAAATTCTGAATTTCCTCAACATCATTAAGCGCCTCTGCTATGCTTTTATTCGTATTTCTTTTTTGAAATTGCTCCGAAACAGAAAGCGGAAAGCCTAAATAATTGATTTCCTCAAAACTGCAAGCATCAACAGCACCCCTAGTATTTGCAATAATGGAAAGTAATTTACTGTTTGTTTTCTCTAAATCCAACTTAGCCAATACTTTGGCAGTATCCCTTAATTGTGGGATAGCCTTTGGCGAAACAAATGAACCAAAATCAATCGTATCAAAACCAACCTTTAACAATTGATTGATGTATGCAGCCTTAATATCAGTAGGAATAAACTCACTGATACCCTGCATTGCATCTCTTGGACATTCAATTATTTTCATCTTTTAAGAATCGCTTTATTAATTCTTTTTACTAGTGATGGACCCTCATAAATGAAGCCCGTATAAACTTGTAATAATGTTGCTCCTGCAGCTAACTTTTCAAGTGCATCTTCAGCGCTATGTATACCACCCACCCCAATAATTGGGAATGCTCTGCTGGACTTATCAGCCAAGTACTTTATCACTTGTGTTGATCTTAAACCAACAGGCTTACCACTAAGACCTCCATTTCCTATTGCTTCAACCTTATTTTTAGGAGTTTTAAGCCCACTTCTATCAATAGTTGTATTCGTAGCTATAACACCATCAATTTTAGTGTCCGCCACAATAGCTATAATATCATCCAACTGCTCATTTGTTAAATCAGGAGCTATCTTTAATAATATTGGTTTACGCTTATCCTTTTTGTTATTTAATTCCTGCAAGCTATTAAGTAGTGAAGTAAGGGGTGCTTTCTCCTGCAAATCCCTTAAGCCAGGCGTGTTAGGCGAACTTACATTCACCGCAAAATAATCAACATAAGGAAACAATTTTTCAAAACAGATTGCATAATCGTTTGCCGCCTCTTCATTCGGAGTATCTTTATTTTTCCCAATATTCCCACCAATAATTATATCGGATTTCTTTCTTCTTAACCTAGCGACTACTGCTTCAATTCCTTGGTTGTTAAAACCCATACGGTTAATAAGACCACTATCATCCTTTACACGAAACAACCTAGGCTTAGCATTTCCATCTTGTGGTAAAGGAGTAACCGTACCAATTTCGACAAAACCAAAACCAAAAGAAGCTAATTCATCAAAAAGTTTAGCGTCCTTATCAAAGCCAGCAGCCAAACCAACTGGGTTATCAAATTTTAAACCAAAAACTTTACGCTCCAATCTAGTATCTTTAACTTTAAAAATTAAACGCCATGACCACATTTTACCAGGAATCATACCTCCTAGTTTTATGATTTTAAAAGTAATATGATGTATTAATTCAGGATTAAAAAGAAATAAGAAAAAACGGACGATTCTGTACATTATAAAGATTTTATGCAAAAATAGAAAATGCTTTTAAACTTAAGAGTTTAGCTGCTCAAAAGAATTATCATCATAAAACACAACCACTTTACCTATTTTCTTAGCAGAAACCACCTCTTTATCCTTAATATTGTTCTGCATATAGCCAATTCCGCTTATTAACCAATTGGCATTTATGTTAGGATAAGTACCTAAAAGCTTTTCTAAAAAGTCAATACTTGGCTTGTTTCGGCCTGAAAGTATATGCGAAATAGTTGCACGGTTTACGCCAATAGTATCCGCCAATGTTGAAGGCTTTAAGCCTTCAGATTCCATCCAATTTTTAAGCCTTTCGTACATAAATTATAAGTTTACAATTGTAAACCCCAAAACTACTATTAGTTTTTTATTAAAGCTAATTAGGTAGTATTTTCTTTTATAATCAATATAAATTTACTTTAGATAGAGTACATAACTTATTGATTTTATAATTTTTAACCTATATTTATGGTTATTTCTAAAAACACTTACAACTTGTCACTTAACTGGATTTTAATTTGTTTACAAAAGTAAATTTTTATATAAAAAAAAGCCTCTTAAAGTAAGAGGCTTTTCTATGATTATATTTGTTTTGAAGCTTAAAATAAGCGAGTTAAAAATTACTTAAAGCTAGTATTATATAGACTTTAATGTAAGTCCAAAATAGATTGTTCTTGGCAAGCTAGGACCATAAATAAAGTTACTGTCACGATTTTTAGAAGAATCAAATTCTTGCTGAAAATCATTAGTCAAGTTCTTCACCCCTACGCTATACTCAATTTTAAGTCCTGATTCTTTTAAAACCTGAATGTAAGTTGATTTTATACCAATGTTATTAAAAACAGGAGAAACTAAAAATTCATCCTCTAATTGCTCTGGCGCACCAGCTAAATGAAGTACACTCATTGCCCCTGTGTGAACTAAATTAGCAGCAAAACTTAATTTAGCACTAGGATTATAAGAAAGGGTAGCATAACCATAATAATCTGGAGACCTTAAAAACTCTTTCATTAGGGGTAAATTTTCGGAGTATTCAACTGCTTCTTCATATAAGGACTGTTGCAGAGTAAAGCCAGATTCTAACTGAACCTTTTGCTTTAAGTTTGCTCTGAATTCCATAGTCAAACCTTTAACTGTAGCTCCTGCCCCATTTCTTTTAACAAAGATATCACCATAAGCATCACTGTTACCGGTTGGGTCCTGATAAAAAGCATCTTTTAAGTGAGTGTAGAAGCCTTCAAAAGTAAAACCATAAACATATTCCTCTGTTGCCCTATCATAGTTTACAGAAGCGCTTAAACTCTTTGATCGTTCTTGCTTTAAATCATCAGCTAGTATAATTCTAGAGACTCCACCTCCAGAAAATGCCATATGTAAATCAGTATCAAAAGCCTGAGGCGCTCTAAATCCTGTACTATAGGTTAACCTAAACTGAGTTTCCTTTCTTAATTTATACAAAAAAGATAGTCTAGGACTAACCACAATATCATCTAACAATGTATGCTTATCAAATCTAGCCCCACTTAGCAAATTAAAACTTTCTGTCAATTCCCAATCAGATTGAAAAAAGACACCATGAGTTACAACATTCTGATCAACTACATAATTATAAGTAGAAATTTCATCCATAACATCATCAGCAACAACTTCTGAACCAAGAGTCAAGACATTTGCTCCAAAAAACTTACTGATTGTATGATTTATCTGAAAACCTGCTTGTTTTGTAGTGTTTAATGATGTTCCGTAAGGAGGGTTTTCCAAATGAATAATATCATCGGCAGAACCAATATCCGGCCTAATTCCCGTGTAATGCGTACGATTAGTTTGTTGTGCCGCTAAATAAGCTATAAAAGACGACTTTGAATCATTGAAATTAATTTGATAATCTAAATTACCCAACAATACATCATGCACCCTCTCCTCTGATTGCATTGAAAAGTGTGGAACCCTATCAATCATCTCACCTCCATAGCGATATTCATGTATACTTCCTAAATTCGCTTCAATTTTTTGATTTTTTGATGGCAAAAGAAATAAGGTAGCACCAAAAGTATTATCCTTTAATGAAGGAAGCTCTGAAAAATTATCTCCATTGTGATCATACAAACCTCTATTCCGGTTATTTACAAAAAAGGTAGCTCCTGAATTTTTGTTATCTGAGATAACTGTGGCATTTCCATAAATAACCTTATCCTGAGTATCTCCATTTATAATACTATAATCATATCCTAAACTATAATTATTTCTAGTAGGAATTTTTGTAATTACATTTACAATACCTCCAATTGCTGACGAACCATACAAAGAGCTTCCCCCACCTCTGACCACCTCAATTCTATCAATCATATTAGTAGGTATTTGCTCCATACCATATAGGCCTGTAAGCGGACTAAAAATCGCCCTTCCATTTATAAGAATTTGAGAATAACCACCAGTCAATCCATTCATCCTTAACTGAGTGTAATTACAAGTCTGACAATCAGTTTCTACACGTAAACCTGGCTGAAACTTTAAACCCTCAGCCAGATTACAGGCCTGAACATTCTCTAACTGTCTACTATCAATAACATTAACAATTACAGGAGATTGAGTTCTTCTCTTAAATGTTTTTGTTCCAGTCACTACCACTTGATCCAAATTATAGACACTAGTATTCAAATCAATATCAATAACATTTAAACCCACTTTTATATCAATATCCAATTTCTTCTTAATCATTCCCAAAGAAGAAATAATAATCTGATGATATCCCTTTTTTAATTTTTCGAACCTATAAAACCCATCCTTATTAGATGAAACTCCAACCTCACTATCTTTAATAATAATATTTGCAAAAGGAACCTCAACACCATCAGAAGTAATTTTTCCCTGCAGTATCTGCGAGCTAACAATTAAAGGACTAATACATATACTTAGAATAACTAACTTTTTTACAAATCTCATATTTTACTGTTTTTTAATTTTTTATTACCTTTTAATTTCTAGGCAAAAGTAAATAAATATTTAGATATACCTAAAAATATAGTTATATTAATTTAATTTATTACTTTTGCACAATGATTACTTTAGCGGAAGAAAACTATTTAAAGGCCATACTCTCTATATCATTAAATGAAGATGGTAAGGTATCCACCAATGCGATTGCTAATGAAATTGGCACATCTGCAGCCTCTGTTTCAGATATGTTAAAAAAGCTGGGAGAAAAGAAATTAATAAAATACGAGAAGTACAAAGGAGTCGAACTTAGTAAATTAGGGCAGAATAAAGCAGTAATGATACTTAGAAAACACAGACTATGGGAAACTTTTTTGGTTAACAAACTAGACTTTAATTGGGGAGAAGTACATGATGTAGCCGAGCAATTGGAACACATACAATCATCAGAACTCATTGATCGATTAGACATTTTTTTAGAACACCCTAAATTTGACCCTCATGGTGAACCCATCCCTAATAAGGAAGGGAAAATAGCAAGCACAAACACGACACCTTTAAACGAGCTACAGGTCAATACAAAAGGGAAAATAATGGGCGTAAGCCTGGATGAAAAGGATTTTTTGGACTACCTAACTAAACTTAACATAACTATAGGTACGGAAGTTATATTGATAGAAAAAGTCAGCTTTGACAAATCCTTAAGCATAAAAATAGAAAATACAAAACAGCACATTAGTAATGATGTTGCCAAACACCTCTTAATAAAAATAAGCTAAACAATGGAAAATTACGAATTATATAAATGGTTTATAGTACAAACACCAGTAATGCAAGCTCTTTACGCAGGACTTTTCACTTGGGGATTAACTGCCTTGGGTGCTGCTTTAGTTTTTCTTTTTAACTCTACTAACCGTAAAGCCTTGGACATGTCCTTAGGATTTACGGGTGGGGTAATGATTGCAGCCAGTTTCTGGTCACTCCTATCTCCTGCTATTGCTTATGTTGAAATGCAAAACGAAATGGGATTATCTGATTCTCCATCATGGTTAGCGCCAGCAATTGGCTTCTTTTTAGGGGCTTCATTCCTTTTTGTATTGGATAAAATTATTCCTCACCTGCACATTTTTGCTAAAAGAGAAGAGGCAGAAGGAATGGAAACTAATTGGCGTAAAACCATCCTTTTAGTATTAGCGATTGCCTTACATAATATCCCTGAAGGATTGGCAGTTGGAGTTGCATTTGGTGCACTTGCCAACCCTGAAATTTTAGGATTGGAAGGCCATTCAGTTTTCACTATGGGTTCAGCAATAGCATTAGCTATAGGAATTGGTATTCAGAATTTCCCAGAAGGATTTGCAGTATCTATGCCATTAAGAAGACAAGGATTGAGCAAATGGAAATCATGGAAATGGGGACAGTTATCCGCTATTGTAGAGCCAGTATTTGCTGTAATAGGAGCTGCAATTGTAATGCAAGTACTTCCTATTTTACCTTACGCCCTATCCTTTGCAGCAGGCGCTATGATATTTATTGTGGTGGAGGAAGTAATTCCTGAAAGCCAAAGAGGTGGAAACACTGACCTAGCCACAATGGGGCTAATAGCTGGTTTTATCGTTATGATGGTGCTAGATGTAGCTTTGGGCTAGATTTTAGTTTATGTAGCAAGACATGGGATATTTCTAGCTAATATCTAAGATCTAAATACTATCTTTGCAATATGTCAAGCAAAATCAACATTAAAAATCGAAAGGCTAGCTTTGAATATGAATTCATAGCTACTTTTGTTGCAGGAATGTCTCTATTAGGAACAGAAATAAAGTCAATTCGTAATAATAAAGCCAATATTTCGGATGCACATTGCGTTTTTATTGGAGATGAGTTATATGTTAAAAGCTTACACATTGCTGAATATACCAATGGAGGTTATATTAATCATGAGCCAAAAAGAGACCGTAAGCTTTTACTAAACCGACAAGAACTCAACAAAATGTTAGGAAAAGTAACCGAAAAAGGAAACGCTATTATTCCTATTCGCCTATTCATTAACGAAAAAGGAAAAGCAAAACTAGAAATTGCTTTAGCTAAAGGAAAAAAAGTGTACGACAAAAGAGAAAGCATTAAAGAAAAAGACCAAAAACGCGATATGGCTAGAATCAGAAATATGAGGTAATGAATAAATTCTTTCTCCCCATACTAATTACAATACTACTTTTTGCTTGCAAAAAAGATATTATTGAAAATGACCAAAGTGCTATTTTGCATTTTTCAACTGATACCATTACTTTTGATACCATTTTTACTTCTATTGGTTCAATTACCAAAACTCTTACTGTTTACAATCGGAATAATTTTGATGTAAAAAGTAATATTACCCTTTTAGGCAATTCAGTTGCTAATTTTCGCATGAATATTGATGGTATTGCAGGAAATAGCCAAACCAATATTGAGATTCCTGCTAAGGATAGTATTTTCATTTTCTTAGAAGTTACTATTGACCCTTCAAGTAGCAATACTCCTTATATCCTATCTGACTCTCTAGTATTTACCACAGGGACAAAAAAACAAGATGTTGATTTAGTAGCTTGGGGACAAGATGCCTATTTTCATACTGCTAATGCTTATGGGGATATCATTAACGGAACGGATACGAATCGTTTCTACTATCACCTGTTAGACTGTAGCCAGCCTTGGACAAATGATAAACCTCATGTTATTTATGGATATGCAGTTGTTGACCCTGGAAAAACGCTTTTAATAAATGAAGGGTGCAATGTATATTTACACAATAATTCAGGAATCCTTGTAGGAAACCCTTTTTTAGAAGCAAGTGGCGGTAGCATAAAAGTAAATGGGACATTTGGCAATGAAGTAACTTTCCAAGGAGATAGACTAGACCCATGGTACAAAGATATTCCTGGGCAATGGGATAGAATTTGGCTCATGCCAGGAAGTATTGATAATGAAATTAACTATGCCATCATCCGAAACGGAAAGATAGGAATTCATGCCGATACGATAGCAAACAATAACCCGACAGTAAACATTAACAATACGATTATTGAAAATATGTCCTCCATAGGTATATTGGGGCAAGGCGCTAATATTACGGCAACTAATACTACTATAAGCAAATGCGGACAATATGCAGTAGCTTGTAATATTGGTGGTACTTATAATTTTACACACTGTACCTTTGCTAATTATTGGGATTACAACTATAGAAACACTCCTTCCATCCTATTGAACAATTACTATGAAGGAGCTGATGGGAATATTTATGTAAGAAATTTGAATGCAGCTAATTTCACTAACTGTATCATTGATGGGA
>Ga0307998_1001446_pt1 | contig 12764 bp, 15 predicted proteins | sample Davwhametageno37_FD_203147 | JGI IMG/M metagenome (GOLD analysis project Ga0307998, IMG submission 203147) | Marine microbial communities from Davis Island wharf, Antarctic Ocean - #37 | ecosystem: Environmental > Aquatic > Marine > Unclassified | place: Antarctic Ocean: Davis Island wharf...
AACTGGCAATAGCTACTCCTGCATTTGTTTCCGATTGTTTAGAGACTTTAGAAGAAATTGGAATGGAAGCAGCGGAAGATTTTGAAGAAAAAGGAGGAGACCATTTACAAGTACTTCCCTGCATCAATGATCGAGAAGAGTGGATTAACGTAATGAGCCGTTGGATTGACGAATGGGCTTTAGCTGAAGAATCTTAATGGCTGAAAAGACCGTTCAAATGGGAACGGATCCCATTGGGAAACTTTTATTGCGACAATCGCTACCAGCTTCAATTGGTATTTTGGTGATGTCTCTTAATATTCTAATCGACACTATTTTTGTAGGTCAATGGATAGGACCCAATGCCATTGCCGCAATCAACGTGGTACTTCCTGTTTCTTTTTTTATCGCTGCTCTCGGAATGTCCATTGGAATGGGCGGTGGTTCTATTATTTCAAGGGCTTTGGGAAGTGATCATATTGCTAAAGCAAATAAGACTTTTGGAAATCAACTTACAATGACCTTACTCTTTACCCTCAGTTTTATGACTTTGGGATTAGTATTTATGGAATCTTTAATTCCATCTTTTGGAGGTAAAGGAGCATTGTATGCTCCAGCAAAAACATACTATACAATTGTGCTGTATGGAGTTCCAATTTTGGGACTGGCTATGATGGGGAATAACACCATTCGTTCCGAAGGAAAGCCTAAATATGCAATGTATGCAATGATGCTCCCATCGATTTCCAATTTGCTATTGGATTATCTTTTTATAAATGTATTCGGTTTGGGTATGGAGGGTGCAGCTTGGGCAACAACCTTGTCCTATGGCGTGTGTATGTCTTTTATCTTGTATTTCTTTCTTTCTGGGAAATCCGATTTATTTTTGAAAATTTCAGATTTAGCACTTGATTTTTCTGTTGTAAAAGAAATCAGTTCCCTTGGATTCGTTACTCTTGCTCGGCAAGCAGTAGTGAGTGTAACCGTCCTTATGGTGAATAATATTTTATTTGAATTATCGGGAGAATCTACCGTAGCGGTCTATGCGATAATCAGTCGAATGCTCATGTTTGCTCTATTCCCAGTACTAGGAATTACTCAAGGATTTGTACCCATTGCAGGGTTCAATTTTGGTGCAGACAATAAAGATCGAGTGCTAGAAGTAATTCGAACAGCATTGATTTACGCAACAGCTTTAGCCACCTTTGTGTTTCTAATGATTTTACTTTTTTCTGAAGCCATTGCAAGTGCTTTTACACAAGATGAAGCGATTATTATTAAAACAAAAGAAGTTTTGACTTGGGTCTTTTTGTCGACACCAATTATTGGAATTCAATTGATCGGATCGGCCTATTTTCAAGCCATTGGAAAAGCGATTCCTGCTCTTCTTTTGACTCTAACGCGTCAGGGGTTCTTTTTTATTCCGTTGATTTTAATTTTACCATGGTATTATGGAGAATTTGGAATTTGGATTTCATTTCCAATAGCTGAAGTAATTGCAACAATTGTTACCGCATATTTCTTGAGAAAAGAATTGAAACGATACAATAAATAGAAGCACTTCCGGTTTGGCTTTCTTTTTGTACTTTAGAATTTATAAAAACAGTCCTTTTGCTAGAATATTACAACTATATAAAATCCCTTCATTTAATTTTTGTTATCACCTGGTTCGCAGGTTTGTTTTATATTCCGCGTATCTTCATATACCACATAGAAGCACAAGAAAAAACAGCTATTGAACGCGCCATACTAGGGGTGCAATTGAAGCTGATGGCAAAGCGACTCTGGTATATTATTACCTGGCCATCGGCAATATTGGCAAATATTTTTGCATTTACTTTATTGTATTTAATGCCAAGTTGGTTGACCCAAGATTGGATGTTAATCAAGCTTTTCTTTGTTGGATTATTATATTTATATCATTACAAAACCCATCTAATTTTCAAAGAACTTCAAAACGATGAATTTCGTTATTCTTCCTTTTTTATGCGAATTTGGAATGAAGGCGCAACCCTTATCTTATTTGCAGTTGTATTTTTAGTAATTCTAAAAAGTAGCTTCCATTGGATTTTCGGTGTCTTATCAATTGTTGGACTTGCCCTTTTATTGATGCTTGGAATACGCATTTATAAGCATTTTAGAAAAGATAAATAGCCATGGCAAGAAGTAAATTCTCTCTTAGGTCACGCGTATTTTTCTCCATGATTTTGCTGGTGGTAATGACTTCGTTACTTATTCTTGGAGCTACCTTTTATCAATACTATTCTCAATCCGATGATTATAACCTAAGGCGACTTGAACGAAAAGAAACACAGGTTAAAAACCATTTATCCTATATTCTTGATCGCGACGATGCGTTCAATACGATTGGAGAAAAGCAAACTGATTTCTACAGTGTTTTTGAATCCATAGCACTGATCCATCGAGTTGAATATGCCCTTTTTAGCATGGAAGGTGTGCCTTATTTTTATTCTTATGTGAAGATCGAAAATATGGATCAAGACCAGCAACTCGATCCAAAAATCACACAGGAACTCTTGTTGAGTGAACGGCAGAGAATTGCAGTTCAAAACGAGCAAGAACCGAGAAGATTTCAGTCCTCTTACAGTGTGCTGTTCGATACCAAGAATCAACCCTACGGGATTTTATATTTCCCTTATTTTGAAGATGCGTCTTTTAGCACCACAGAGTTGAATACCTTCTTGATGCGCCTCTTCCAGATTTATTTCTTTATGCTACTGGTTGCAATCGTCATTGCTTATTTTATTTCGAGTTATATGACACGTCCTTTAGAAACGATCCGCGCGCGAATTGACCGTACTGGATTATTAAAAGGAAATGAAAAAATATACATATCCAACGCCAGCAAAGAAGTAGATAGTTTGGTAAATTCTTACAACAGCATGTTGGACGCTCTTGAAGAAAGTATAGCCAAATTAGCTCGTTCAGAACGAGAACAAGCTTGGCAAGAAATGGCCAAACAGGTGGCGCATGAAATTAAGAATCCGCTAACTCCTATGCGACTTACGATTCAAAGTTTTCAGCAGCGATTTGATCCTGAAGACCCTAATATCAATCAAAAGGTAGTCGATTTTTCTAAGATCATGATTGAGCAAATCGATACCATGAGTAGGGTATCGACTGCATTCTCTAACTTTGCAACCCTGCCAAAACTCATTCTCGAAACAGAAGATATTGTTGAAATTACAAGACTTTCTATTGATATTTTTGAGCCTGGAATAATTCGATATAGTAGTTCAGAAGAGCAGATTTTATGGGATATAGATCGGACCCAATGGATCCGTATAATGACCAATTTAGTTCAGAACGCAATCCAGGCTGTACCTCAAGAAAGAAATCCGCAGATTCAAGTACGTATTCAAGAAGCAACATCAGGCTTGTATATTGAGATTGAAGATAACGGATCGGGAATCACTGCTGAAAATATTGACAAAATATTTCAACCCAATTTTACAACTAAAACCGGAGGAATGGGTCTCGGTTTAGCAATAGTGAAGAACAGCATCGATTCTTTAGGTGGCTCAATTCATTATGAAACTGAGCAAGATCGGGGTACAAAATTCATCATCCAATTAAAAAAATAAAAATGAGCACAGCTAATCTTCAGTTAAGAATTCAAGACCAAGTAGCATGGATTCAGATCGATCGACCAACAAAGCTTAATGCACTTAATAGAGTAGTTTTAGAAGAACTTAATCAAGTGTTTTCTGATCTTCGAACAGATGCAAGCGTACGTGTTATTGTATTGACAGGGAGTGGAGAAAAAGCATTTGTAGCTGGAGCTGATATTGCAGAGTTTTCCAAGTTTGGACCCGCAGAAGGTAGGGCTCTCGCACAAAAAGGGCAAGATGATGTGTTTACATTCATAGAACAAATTAACAAACCTGTGATTGCGGCAATCAATGGTTTTGCTTTAGGTGGAGGATTGGAATTAGCAATGTCGTGTCACATACGAATTGCTTCTTCAAATGCAAGAATGGGCTTACCTGAGACTTCTTTAGGTGTAATTCCTGGATATGGGGGAACCCAACGCTTGGCACAGATTATTGGAAAAGGGAGAGCCATGGAATTAATCCTTAGTTGCCAGATGATTCCTGCAGATCAAGCCTTAGATTTTGGTTTAGTCACTCAAGTAGTTCCTCAAGAAGAACTATTGCCAGCTGCAGCTGCTTTGGCACAAAAGATTTTAAAGAATTCGCCCTTTGCGATTGGTCAGGCAATTCAGGCAGTCAATACTGCGTATGAAGAAGGACTGAATGGTTTTGAAGCTGAGGTTAATGGCTTTGGAACTTGTTTTGGTTCTGAAGACTTTAAAGAGGGTACCCAAGCTTTTTTGGAGAAAAGAAAAGCAAATTTCACAGGAAACTAATCCAATACAACAGCGTCGGTTATTGTTTTTTCAATCGTATCAAAAAATGTAGTTGAGAGATCATCTGCTGGTTCTACTGGCTCGTGAACATCAAAAGTTATTTTAATACCTAAAGGAAGTGGGAAGTTACCCCAACGATTAAACTTCCATGAGTTATTGATTGTAATAGGTAAAATCAGCACATTAGGTGTTTTTTCGATGATGGTTTTTAGTCCTCTTGTTTTAAACTTTTTAGGCACTCCATTTTTAGATCGAGTTCCTTCTGGGAAAATCAGTGTCGACCAATTGTTTTTTGCTAAAAGAGCAGCATGACGATTGATTTCTTCAACTGCCTGAATAGGGTCATTTCGATCGATCAAGGCAGAGCCCCCATTACGCAGATTATAAGAAACACTTGGGACGCCTTTCCCAAGCTCTTTTTTACTCACAAACTTCAAATGATGCTTTCGTAAATACCAAATCAGTGGTGGAATATCAGCCGTGTTCTGATGATTTGCAATAATAATTAATGGACGATCGGTTGGTAAGTCAAAGTTATTGTTGAATTGAATTCGAGTACCCAAAAGATTGAAACAACGGAGTAGAAAAAAATTAAGAATATCAATAGATACTTTGTGTGCATGGTACCCGAATAGTGTTCGAACAATTACTTGAATACCATGGAAGATCACTAAATTCACCACAAAGCATACAAGGAAAACAACCGAGAAAAGGCTTGCGATGAATTTATACATTATGATCGATTTTCTGCACTTAAATAAAGACAGTATCTTTTGTTATTGCCTAACAGAACTCGTCGTAAGCCTGTTTCAAGTTTTCTGCAATCATTTCTGCAGGACGGCCTTCGATGTGATGACGTTCGAGCATGTGAACCAATTCTCCATTTCTGAATAATGCCATACTTGGAGAAGAAGGAGGAAAGGGAACCATAAGTTCACGAGCACGATCGGTTGCCTCAAAATCTACCCCTGCAAAAACAGTTACTAGAGTACTTGGACTTTTTTCATTAGCTAATGAAATACGAACTCCTGGTCTTGCATTCGCTGCAGCACATCCACAAACCGAATTCACTACAACCAAAGTTGTTCCTTCTGCACTAATCGCCTCTTCAACTTGAGCTACTTCATTTAATTGTTTGAATCCTACTGCGGTTAATTCATCGCGCATAGGTTGTACAAATTCTGCTGGATACATAGACTGTTTTTTTTATTTGTACAAAGATAAAAAGTTTCCTTTATTTCTACTGATTTTAAGATAATGTTCACTTTATTTTTTAAAGTAAAAACTATCTTTACGTCAAATTTTTATTTAATGATAAAATGGATTGGTGCCGTTTTAGGATATACTTACTTGCGTTTTGGTGGAGCTGTTTTAGGATACTTTCTTGGAAGTATGATTGAGGGCTTTATAAAAAAAAGGACAGCACGATCCGTCAATACTAGTAGTTTTCGTCCTATGGGAACCAATCAGTTTGAACTGAATCTTCTGGCTTTAGCCGCATTGGTGATTAAGGCAGATGGTAAAATAGAAGAAAAAGAATTGCGCTTTGTTCGTAACTACTTTATAGCAAATTACGGGGAAGATTATGCTGCAGTTATTTTTTCTAGATTCAATTCTGAAATCAAAAAAGAAACCCAAGACCTTTCTAAAGTAGCGCGTTTGTTTGTCAATGGAACTCCCTATAATACCCGACTTCAAATTGTGCATTTTCTTTTTGGAATTGCCAATGCAGATGGAAGCGTTTCACCTTCTGAGATAAAAAAAATAAATCAAATTGCAGCTGCTTTGGGTATCCAATCCGCCAACTTTGAAAGTATCAAGGCCATGTTTATTAAACAGGCTGGGAATGCATATAAGATTTTAGAGATCGACTCGAATGCTACTGATGCTGAAGTGAAAAAGGCATACCGCACTATGGCAAAAAAATACCACCCTGATAAGCTAAGTAGTGCTGATCCAGCAATGCTCAAAGGAGCTCAGGAAAAATTCCAACAAGTTCAGGCTGCTTACGAAAAAATTCAAAAAGAGCGCGGACTATAAAAGCTAAGGATTATGGAAGCAATTTGGTTTTATGTACAACTCGGATTCAATCACGTTTTGGATTTTCTAGGACTGGATCATTTTTATTTCATCATTGCACTTGTGATCCCTTTTGAATTTCGCGAGTTTCAAAAATTGCTTTGGTGGGTTTCTCTTTTTACCTTGGGGCATACACTCTCCCTTTTTGGGAATTATTTTTTTGAGCTAAAACTCCCTGCAGACTGGATTGAGTTTCTAATTCCTGTTACCATTGCATTGAGTTGTATTCCCTTATTAAGAACTAAAACCTTCTCGGTTGCCAATTGGTTTCCATCTACAATTACTCTAATTTTTGGATTGATTCACGGATTGGGTTTTGGACGTTACTTTTCACTCATTGTTTCTGAAGATGAAGTTTTAGTTGATTTAATTTCATTTGCTCTTGGACTTGAAGCTGTTCAGATCTTTATCATTGTGGGAATACTAATTCTTAATGTATTGTTTTTAAATGTTTTGAAAATCAATAAGTCTAAATGGCAGTTAGTCATTGGCGCAATGATTCTTTCTCAAGCCATTCGCATGATAATTAAAACCAGCCCTTTTTAACGTACTCCTCTAATTCAACCTAAGTGGAATAAGTTTGTATCTTACTCATCACTATTATTAAATACACTTCATGAAATTATTACAAACTACCTTTTCGTTACCAAGCGGTTCTGTTTTACAAAACAGAATAGCTAAGTCTGCTATGAGTGAAAACATTGGAACCCTCAAAAACGCTCCGACAAAACAATTGATTAAAGCTTATAAAGTTTGGGCAAAAGGTCAGCCGGGACTTTTAATTACGGGCAATGTTATGGTCGATTCTCAAGCTTTGGGAGAGGGACGCAATGTAGTGGTTGAGAATCGTTCAAATTTCAAACTTTTACAAGCCTGGGCAAAATCAGTCGAAGGTACTGGAGCCCAGATTTGGCCACAGCTCAATCATCCAGGACGTCAGGCTTTCGCTGCCATAAACAAAGAAGTGGTAGCACCATCGGCAGTATTACTCAAGATGGGTGGAGCTTCTTCGATGTTTAAAAAACCAACTCCCTTAGCAGAAGATGCCATTTGGAAAATCATCAAATGTTTCGGTAATGCGGCAAAAATAATGCAAGATGCTGGGTTTTCGGGTTGTCAAATTCATGGTGCACATGGCTATTTAGTCAGCCAATTTTTATCTCCATTAAGTAACACCAGAAACGACCAATGGGGTGGTTCTTTAGAAAATAGAGCGCGTTTTGTTTTAGAAGTTTACAAAGAAATACGCACACAGGTAGGAGCAGCTTACCCCATAGGAATTAAAATAAATTCTGCCGATTTTCAACGTGGAGGTTTTTCGGAGGAAGAATCAATGGAAGTCGTCCGTTTATTGTCTAAAGAGGGAATCGATCTTATTGAAATATCAGGTGGAACATATGAGAAACCAGCAATGGTTGGTCATAAGCAAAAGAAAAGTACACAAGAACGCGAAGCTTATTTTTTAGACTACATAGAAAAGGTCAGAAAGATAACCGACAAGCCACTAATGTTGACCGGAGGTTTTAGGACGGTTGCGGTTATGGAACAAGCCCTGGCCGACGGGAAACTAGATATCGTTGGTTTGGCTCGTCCCTTTTGTTTGTACCCTGAACTTGCTCAAGATATCTTTTCAGGAAAAACTATCGCTTTTGAGACTCCTTTCCCTAGTTCGGGAATTAAATTTATTGATAAAATGGGAGGCGTCGAATTGCCTTGGTATGCTTTGCAAATTGCTCGTCTTGGAAAAGGAAAACGCCCTAAGAAAAATCTCAGCGGATTGACCGCTTTTTATTTTAGCACTAAAAATATGATTGTAAAATCCTTCTTCAAAAACTAGGTTTTATAAACTCAGAAAAGATAGTTGACTTAAGTTGAGGCCACTATTCTTTATTGATACTGAAATACACATCATCTTTACTGATCACATTGGAGTCAATATAATTGTTTCTAAAAACTCCCTCTCTTCGAGCAATAAGTTTTTCACTGGCTTTCTGTGAACGAATATTTTTTAGATCGACAATCAATTGAATTCTTCTAAAACCAAGCGTTTCAAATCCAAAATTTAACAGTTCGTATTTGGCTGCTTTGTTTAATCCTGTACCCTGAAATCATGTTCCATAACAAGTCTACCCAATTTCACATTTTTCACTTTTCTGATTTATGTTACCAAAGCGAGTGCTTCTAGCCACTTCATTAGTTTGCTTATCGATAATAATAAAAGGGTAACATACACCTTGTTTTTTCGACCCCAAGGTTTCATGGACATAGTACTCAAAGTCACTTTCACTTTTTATTTTTCATCCCCATATAGCGCCAAATATAGTGATCGAAAATAATTCTTTTGAATTCAGATTTTCGTTCACTTTCAAAAGGGAGTAATAAAACACGACTGTTTTCTAAAATTATTTTCGAGCCTAAAGAGGTGATTTCTATTTATCAAATACAAAAATTTTATTCAGCGTTTGATTTCTCGTACCTTTGTACGTAATGGACAAACAAACAAAATACGACCAGGCTTATCTGCAGATGGCAGCAACTTGGGGGCAGCTTTCTTATTGCGAGCGTAAAAAAGTTGGAGCTTTAATAGTGAAAGACCGCATGATTATTTCTGATGGTTATAATGGCACTCCTTCTGGTTTCGAAAACGTATGTGAAGATGAAGAACATTATACCAAATGGTATGTGCTCCATGCCGAAGCTAATGCCATACTTAAAGTAGCAGCTTCTACCCAGTCTTGTAAAGGGGCAACCCTCTACATTACGCTTTCGCCTTGTAAAGAATGTTCTAAATTAATTCACCAATCTGGAATCACCCGTGTAGTATATACTTTTGCCTACAAAGATACTTCTGGAATTGATTTTTTAGAAAAAGCTGGAATCCAACTCACCCACCTCCCCCAATAATATTTCCATATGAAAAGTAATAACCTCTACCTCTGGATTACTGTTTTACTGTCTGTCTTATTGGGATTTACTCTTGGAAGTAATCAGCAAATCGTTTTTAACGCGACCAATTTTGAGATCAGTAGCAGCCAGAAGCTAAAGAAATTCATACAATATATAGAAACCAATTATGTTGATGACATCGACACTGACAGTTTGGTCAACACCATGATCTCAAATGTTGTGGAGCAGTTGGATCCCCACTCGGTATATATTTCTAAAGAAGAAATGCAGCAAATCACTGAGAGTATGCAAGGGGTATTCGTTGGAATTGGCGTTAGTTTTTTCATGGAACAAGACACTGTAAGTGTTGTGCGGGTTTTAGAAAACGGACCCAGCAAAGCAGTTGGGATTCTTCCAGGAGATCGGATCTTGATGGCAGATCAAGACACGCTGTTTGGGAAAAATAAAAACAGTGCATCTATCATTCGGAGTTTAAAAGGGAAACCCGAGACCAAAGTTCAACTACAGGTCTATCGCAAAGCAACGAAAGAGTTTTTAGAATTTAATTTGGAACGAGGACAAGTACCTATTCCATCTGTATATGGATATTTATTATTGGAAGGAGTCGGTTACATTCAAATTAATCGTTTTGCTCAAAGAACAGGAGTGGAGTTCAGAAAAACATTAGTCAGTCTCAAAGAACAAGGAGCCGATCAATTGGTTCTGGATCTTCGAGATAATCCAGGAGGCTATTTACATATTGCAGAAGAGATATCCGATGCCTTTTTAACAAAAGGAAAAGTAATGGTAATTACTGAAAGCAATCAAGGTGAAAGAGAAGAAGCTTTGGCTACTGAAGGTGGACTATTTGAAAAAGGTCAGGTCTACGTATTGATTAATGGTCAATCGGCTTCGGCCAGTGAAGTTGTTGCAGGTGCCTTACAAGATAATGATCGGGCTTGGATTGTAGGGCGACGTTCTTTTGGTAAAGGTCTTGTACAACAACAAATGCCCTTGGGAGCGGGCGACGCAATTCGATTGACAACTGCACGTTATTACACCCCCACGGGTCGCTCCATTCAGCGTTCTTATTCAAAAGGAAAAGATTCTTATTACGATGAAATTGGAGCTCGATATGAATCTGGAGAAATACAATACAGTAAAAGCGTTCCGATAAATGATTCTTTGCAATTCACTACTCCTGGTGGGAGAATTGTTTATGGTGGCGGTGGAATTACTCCTGACGAATATGTTCCAGGTACTTCGGATTTAGATTTGGAATGGGATAACTATATTTTGCGATCCAACCTTGTTAATCGATTTATGTTTTTGGAGTTGGATAAGAATCGAACGCTTTATACTTATGAATCTGTTGCTGCAATAATTCAAAATCCATTGCCCAATAAAGAAGAACTGTTAATCTCATTTGAGACCTTCTTCAAGGATCAAGGAGTTCCTGTTCGTATGGAAAACGAGTTGTTGATTGAAAACTCAATCAAGGCCTATTTAGCTTTACAGCTTTTTAACCAAGAAGTATTTTTAAAAATCATTCACGAACAAGATGATTTTATTACCAAAACAAAAACCCTCTTAGGTCAAACATCACTAGATTAGTGTTATCTCTTCAAAACCTTAGCGGCTATTTTTTTAGAGAGCAGTAAGATAAATAAAAGTAAGAACGCACTAAGGGAAGCTAAAATTCCTATAACGGCAACACTACTGTCTCCCTGAAGAGGAGCTTCAAAATCTACTTTTATTGTATTATAGACAGCCATCACTAGGGCTAAAATCATCAGTACTCGGATAAAAATTTTCATATCTCTGGAATCAAAAGAAGTTAATACGCTTATTTGCATACAAATTTAACGATCTGCAGCTTATATAAAAAATAAATCACTTTTTATATAAGCATCTGACGAATATTCGTTCTGAAAAGCTTGACAGCAATCGCCAAAAGAATAACCGCAAAAACTTTATGGATAATAGTGATTCCTGAACTATCCAGGGCAGATTTACTCTTTTTAGATGACTTCAGGATGATGTAAGTAAAAACGATGTTTATTATAATGGTAATGATGATGTTGATTACTTCAAATTCAGCAAGTAAAGAAAGTAAAGAAGTCATGGTTCCGGCACCAGAAATCATTAGAAAGGTTAGGGGGACAATCGAAGAAATTGCTGGACTATCGTCTTCTTTTTAGAGGTTTATTTCTAAGACCATCTCAATGGCCATAAAGAAAAAGATAAAGGCTCCGGCTACACCAAAGGAGTTGATGTCAATGTCAATGAGATTGAAAATTTCTTCACCCAAAAACAAAAAACCAATCATAATGATACAGTAAACATTAGACGCTTTTCCTGATTGAATATGGCTCGATTTTTCCCGAAGAGAAATGATTATTTGGACGTTTCCGATAATGTCAATGACAGCAAAAAGCACCATTCCGGCTGTCAAAATTTCTTCAGGATTTATTTTCCTAATTTTTACCACTTAGTGGCTTTTTTTTTCACCTTAAACCGTTGTATATTTATCTTATGATACAAATAGGGAAAACCTTAGTTTCTGAAGATCTGTTGGATCGCGATTTCGTCTGTAATATTACTCAATGTAAAGGAGCTTGTTGCGTAGAAGGAGAAGCGGGTGCCCCTTTAGAGAAAAAAGAACTTCAAATTCTTGAAGATAATTATGAGGCAATTGCTCCTTATTTGAACGAGACAGGTAAGTCTGCGATTAAAGCACAAGGTAAATATATTCAAGCCTTTCCTGACGAATGGGAAACACCATTAGTTAATGGAAAAGAATGTGCCTATGCCGTTTTTACGGACAATGGAACCGCTCAATGTGGAATAGAAAATGCCCAGAAAGATGGCGAATTGGATTGGAAAAAGCCTATTTCGTGTCACCTCTACCCAATTCGGATTCAGGAGTTATCAGAATTTACTGCAATAAATTACCATCACTGGCAAATTTGTGAAACAGCTTGCTCCTTAGGTGCTCAACTAAAAGTTCCTGTATATAAGTTTGTAAAAGATGCGCTTATAAGAAAATTTGGCGAACCTTGGTACAACGAATTGGATCGAGTTGCTCAAAAGCACCTTTCTAAATAATTCAATGTTTACAGGGGCTTAGCGACCTTTTGCTACTTAAAATATTGATTTACAATATGTTATATTTATTATCTTTTTAATGAAATTTCGACTTTTCCACTCTTTTTGTTAAAAACTAACCTACATTGTGAACAATTATGTCTTTCATTTATCACAACAATTTTCAATCTTTGTGTAAGACAAAACAATCAGTACTAATTCCATTTATGACGATATGACAAAAGCAGTAGAGCCCATCCTTCAAGAGAATAAAAATAGATTTGTAATTTTCCCTATTGAACACCATGATATTTGGGAATGGTATAAGAAGATGGAAGCTAGT
>Ga0307998_1001447_pt1 | contig 12756 bp, 9 predicted proteins | sample Davwhametageno37_FD_203147 | JGI IMG/M metagenome (GOLD analysis project Ga0307998, IMG submission 203147) | Marine microbial communities from Davis Island wharf, Antarctic Ocean - #37 | ecosystem: Environmental > Aquatic > Marine > Unclassified | place: Antarctic Ocean: Davis Island wharf...
AATTTCCAAAATTCTTTACACCAAACGGAGATGGCAAAAATGATACTTGGCTGATTAAGGGTGCAAACAAAACTTTTTATCCAAATAGCAGCGTCAATATTTTTAATAGATATGGTAAGTTAGTAGCACAAATACCAATCGATGGACAAGGGTGGGATGGAACCTACAATGGTAAAAAACTCTCATCAGATGATTATTGGTATAATATTACTTTAATACCAGCAGACAACACGAAACACATAATCAACAAAAAAGGAAATTTCTCTTTACTGAGAAAGTAAAAAAACACGTTTAAGAAACTAAAAGAGATTTTTTAAAATTATTAACTCAAAATTTATTAGGCTGCTTTTTCTGCTTCATCTCCTACTTCTTTGCACCTTTCAGAAGTTCCAAACTGATTAAAAGTGTCATTTGTTCCTCAGGTTTTTAAAGCTTTATCAGCTAAATTAGAACCTGCTACTCTTTGGTGCTTCAGTCAAGAAACTGCTTTTATAAATTCTTATCTTTAAAAACCTTCTACATAAGCTAGCATTCCTTCTTCTCCAAAATAACTTTGAGTGAGGTTATTTTATGTAAAGGCGTTTTGTGATGCGCTGGCAAAGTAATTAAATCATGAAAAAAAATACTATCATGTGTGGTTCATTTTTTCTCAGTTTTATGCAAGCTTCTTTAAGAAAAAAATAATTTTTAGCTTGAAGAGATTTATCATAAAAGGCGTGGTAAAAAATTTCTTTAAGATATTTTTTAATTTTAGAAACAAGTTAAATTATTTTAATAACTTCTTCAATTTCTCAAGGCTTTTGATTCCATTTTACAAATTTATAAATTTAGATTTGTTGCATTAAGTTATTGAATTCCCCCTATTATACCCTCATTATTTATAAACTGAAAACTTTAATAATAACATCCTTAGTTAAATATTCTTAACTCATACAACTAAAATTTTCCTATTTTAGCAATTGAAAAAAATAAAGATTTCATGGATTTAAACTTCAATAAAAACGAAGATCACAATAAACTTTTAGCCTCTGATTTACGAAAACGTTTTGTAAAAGTAAAGTTAGGTGGTGGCCAAAAGAGAATCGACAAACATCACGAGAAAGGCAAAATGACCGCTCGCGAAAGAATTGATTATTTATTAGATGTAAAATCAAAATCTATAGAAATTGGTGCTTTTGCAGGTGAAAACATGTACGCAGAACACGGCGGCTGTCCTTCTGGAGGTGTCGTTGTGAAAATTGGATACATCAAAGGCAAACAATGTATTGTAGTTGCAAATGACGCTACTGTCAAAGCAGGCGCTTGGTTTCCAATTACTGGAAAAAAGAATTTGCGTGCACAAGAAATATCAATAGAGAATAAATTACCAATTATTTATTTAGTTGATTCTGCGGGCGTTTATTTGCCAATGCAAGATGAAATTTTTCCTGATAAAGAACATTTCGGACGTATTTTTAGAAACAACGCAATGATGAGTAGCATGGGAATTACGCAAATTTCTGCTGTTATGGGGAGTTGTGTTGCTGGTGGTGCCTATTTACCTATCATGAGTGACGAAGCGATCATTGTAGACAAAACAGCAAGTATTTTTCTTGCCGGAAGTTATTTAGTAAAAGCTGCAATTGGCGAATCTATAGATAACGAAACTTTAGGCGGTGCCACTACACACTGTGAAATTTCCGGAGTAATTGATTACAAAGCTAAAGACGATAAAGATGCACTTGACAAAATAAAATTTATTGTTGATAAAATTGGTGATTATGATAAAGCTGGTTTTAGTAAGACCAAATCTTTTCCACCAAAAGAGACCGAAGATGATATTTTTGGAATTTTACCAAAAGAAAGGAATGCACAATATGATATGTTAGAGATCATAAAGCGCTTGGTAGACAACTCTGAATTTGAACAATATAAAGAAGGGTACGGAAAAACCATTATAACTGGATATGCACGGATTGATGGCTGGGCAGTTGGTATCGTCGCCAATCAAAGAAAGTTGGTGAAAACTAAAAAAGGAGAAATGCAGTTTGGTGGCGTTATCTATAATGATTCCGCGGATAAAGCTACACGCTTTATAGCGAATTGCAATCAGAAAAAAATACCTTTAGTTTTCTTACAGGATGTTACTGGTTTTATGGTTGGTAGTAAATCTGAACACGGAGGCATCATAAAAGATGGTGCAAAAATGGTAAATGCAGTTAGTAATTCTGTAGTTCCAAAATTCACAATTATCATTGGAAACTCTTACGGGGCTGGAAACTACGCAATGTGCGGTAAAGCCTACGATCCAAGACTAATTGTTGCGTGGCCTTCGGCAGAATTGGCAGTAATGAGCGGTAATTCTGCAGCAAAAGTGTTGCTTCAAATAGAAACAGCATCTCTTAAAAAACGTGGCGAAAAAATTACTGCAGAAAAAGAAGCGGAATTATTTGAGAAGATAAAATCGCGTTATGACGAACAAATATCTCCGTATTACGCAGCAGCGAGAATCTGGACAGATGCAGTCATCAATCCACTAGACACAAGAACGTGGATTTCCATGGGTATTGAAGCTGCAAACCACGCTCCCATTGAAAAGCAATTTAATATGGGTGTTTTACAAGTCTAGTAAATAATACCTATATTCAAATCAATATTTAATGGCTAATAAAACAATTAGCCATTTTTTTATGCCTTATTTTTGCAGTATAACAAAATAAAATATGAGTAAAGCTATTTATATTGCTACCGTAGAATCTGATAGTGGCAAATCACTAATATCATTAGGTTTGTTAAGAGTGATGCTGACCAAATCTGCTAAAGTTGGTTATTTTAGACCTATCATAAACGAATTTGACAGTGACGGTTACGATGAACATACCAAAACAGCTATTAATTTCTTTAATTTAGAAATCGACTACAAAGATTCCTTTGCTTACAAACAAAGTGAAGTTGTAGAACTTTTAAGCGAAGGGAAAGAAGCTGAAGTCATTCATAATGTCATTGAAAAATATAAAAAAATAGAGGCAAACTACGATTATGTGCTCGTTGAAGGCTCTGATTTTTCTGGTGAAGTAGGTTTAACAGAATTGGATGTAAATCTAATGATCGCAAAAAACTTAAATATTCCTGCTTTAATTGTGGGTTCTGGAAACGGAAAGAAAAAGAAAGATTTCGTCAATACCGTGCAACTTGCGTACAACTCTTTTATCAACAAAGAAGTAGATGTTATTGGAATTATTGCAAATAAGATTGAAGGAGATGAAGTAGATTATATTCGTCAAGAACTCACTAAAAGTTTTCCAGAAAAACTACAGATAGACATCATTCCAAAAATAGATTTTTTAGCCTTTCCAACAGTTAAAGAAGTTGCACAAGCGCTAAAAGGAAGTGTTTTATTCGGAGAACAATTTTTGGACAATGCCATCGGAAGCTACAGTACAGGAGCCATGCAACTAAGAAATTATTTAACTCGGATAAAAGAGAATGCCCTGGTAATTACTCCAGGAGATAGAGCAGATATTATTTTGGGTGCATTGCAAGCAAATGCATCTAAAAATTACCCAAAAATAGCGGGAATTATTTTGACAGGAACTTTAATTCCAGAGGAATCTATTTTAAAGTTAATAGAAGGTGTGCAATCTACAGTGCCTATTATTTCTGTGGATGGCGGCACTTTTGGAGTTTCGAATAAGATTGGTGCTGTACAATCTAAAATTTATTCTACCCACAATAAAAAAATATTATTATCCCTAGACACTTTTGACAAATATGTAAATGCAGAAGGCTTGACAAATATTTTGACCTCCTACCAATCACAAAGATTAACACCAAGTATGTTTCAATATAATTTGCTGCAAAAAGCACGAATTGTTAAAAAACACATCGTGCTGCCTGAAGGTGAGGATGAGCGTATTCTTAAAGCTGCAGCGCGTTTACAGTTACTCGACATCGTTAATCTAACCTTGTTGGGGGATCGAAATACGATTCAGTTAAAATGCGATCAAATTGGCTTACAAATCGATTTAGATGCCTTAAACATTTTAAATCCTGAGGATTCCATTCATAATAAAGATTTTGCAAGCACACTTTTTGAAGCTAGAAAACACAAAGGAATGTCGGAAACTACAGCGATGGACTTAGTGCATGACGTTTCCTACTTTGGAACACTGATGATTCTAAACGAATTGGCTGATGGAATGGTCTCAGGTGCAATTCACACCACAATGCATACCATAAAACCCGCATTGCAATTGATAAAAACAAAACCTGGAGTTACGGTAGTATCTTCTGTGTTTTTCATGTGTTTATCAGACAGAGTTTCTGTAATGGGAGATTGTGCTGTAAACCCAAATCCGAATGCAGAACAACTTTCTGAAATTGCCATTTCCTCTGCAGTATCTGCTGAAGCTTTCGGAATTGAAGCAAAAGTTGCCATGCTGTCTTATTCTTCAGGAAGCTCTGGAAAAGGCGAAGAGGTAGAAAAAGTAAGAAAAGCAACCGCATTGGCAAAGGAGAAAAGACCGAATTTAAAAATAGAAGGTCCAATACAATACGATGCCGCAGTAGACATGTCTGTTGCAAAAACTAAAATGCCAAATTCAGAAGTTGCAGGACAAGCTTCCGTATTAATTTTTCCTGATTTAAACACAGGAAACAACACGTATAAGGCCATTCAACGTGAAACCGGTGCCCTTGCTATAGGGCCAATGTTACAAGGTCTAAATAAGCCTGTAAACGATTTAAGTAGAGGTTGTACCGTCGATGATATTTTTAACACCGTTTTACTAACCGCAATTCAAGCAAATCAATAGTATATGAACATTCTAGTTTTAAATGCTGGTTCTTCTTCACTGAAATATCAGGTAATCGACATGCCTTCACAAGCAGTAAAATGTGTTGGTTTGATCGAAAAAATAGGAACAGAGCATGCGGTTTTTTCACATGATAAAAATGGAGAAAAGCAAACTCAAACACTATCAATGCTAAACCATAGTGTAGCCCTAAAAAAAGTTGCAGAAATTTTATTAGACTCAAAAATTGGTGTAATCCGCAATGTTGATGAAATTAAAGCTGTCGGACATAGAGTAGTTCATGGCGGAAGTAAATTCAGCAAAACGGTCGTAGTAAACCAAGAAGTTAAAAAAAGTATTCGGGTGCTCTTTGATTTAGCCCCCTTGCACAACCCTGTAAATTTAGCTGGAATAGAAATTGCAGAAACTATTTTCGCATCTGCAAAACAAATTGCAGTTTTTGATACCGCATTTCATCAAACAATACCAAAAGAAGCCTATCAATATGCAATAAAAAATTCATTTTTAGAAACACATAAAATTAGAGCTTATGGTTTTCACGGCACAAGCCATAAGTATGTTTCAGAAAAAGCAATTGCCTATTTAGGGGAAAAATCTAAAAATATCATTAGCATACACTTAGGCAATGGATGCAGCATATCTGCCATTAAAAAGGGAAAAAGTATTGAAAACTCTATGGGTTTTGCTCCAATGAATGGTTTAATTATGGGAACTCGTTCAGGAGATATTGATCCGTCGGTTATTTTCTACATGATGAATACTCTAAATAAGACGAAAAAAGAAGTTTATCATTTATTAAATCAAGAATCTGGTATGCAAGGCTTAACTGGTGCTGCAGATTTAAGAGAGATCTCAGAGAAAGCTGAAAAAGGGAATGAAGAATGTAAAAATGCTCTGGAATTGGCAGGATACCGAATTCGAAAATTTATTGGCAGCTACACTGGAATATTAAATGGATTAGATGCGCTTATTTTTACTGCGGGAATTGGAGAAAACTCTGCAATAATGAGAAAATTAGCCTGCCAAAATTTGACCTTTTTAGGAATTGAGTTAGATTTAGAAAAAAACAAGATGCACTCTAAAGAAATGAGAGAAATTCAATCCTCAACTTCTAAAGTAAAAATAGTAGTAATTCCAACAAATGAAGAAATCGAGATTGCAAAACAATCTTATCAAATTATAAAGTAGCATACTTTTTAAAGATTCCTTTTGAGTATATTTTCGAGTTTAAAATAAGTTATTCTCCAAATCACAGTGGTTAAATAGGTCTGTTATGAACATAATTCTAAAAACAAAAAAAAGCCACAAACTCAAGAATTTAAATTCCGTGAATTTGTGGCTAAAATTAGATGTACTCTAATTAATTCTTAACCAATTTTTTTGTTATAAAACCACCATCTTCACTGCGTATTTTTAACAAATACACGCCTTTTACTAAACTTTCTAAATTGATTTTAGTTTTTGTGGATGTAAACAATTTTTTCCCAAGAAGATTATATACATCAATTTTAAATATCAACCCATTTTGAATACTAACATTTAAAATATCAGTTGCAGGATTTGGATGCACTTGCACATTCGCTAAATTAAAACCAGGAATACTTGCAGTCGATTCTCCATAATTATAAGTTGTTCTGCTATCTGAGGAAGTGGTCGAAAAAATTTTATTAATTTTTCCGTTTATAGAAAATAAATAATCAACACCAGTTATATCTTTAAAGGGATGTATAAAATCTGCCATTAACTGCGCAGTATCAAAAGTATTTATCTCTTCATTTTCTAGAATAAAATCCCCATCATCATAACTAAACCTTTTCACTGTTAGTGCATTTCCATTTGCATCATAGGTATATTCCTTTTTGTTCTCAACTAACCAAGTTGATCCATCCAAGTTTTCTGTAACCTCTGAAGTAACCCAATTATTTACATCATAAGAGAGCACAGTTCTCTCAACTTTAACCCAATCACCTTCCCAAAAATAATTTGTCATAGAACTGTTAGTACCATTCGCGTTATAATTCATAATTAGCTTGAATGAATTATCTCCCAAAATCCAAGCTGATCCATTCCACTCAGAAATAATCGCCGAAGCGATCCTACCATCAGCATATTCAATAGCTATCTTCTCTCTATTTACCCAAATAAGATTTATATAATCTTGCTCTATAACCTGAATTAAATCCCCTTCCGGACCATACGTGTTTTTGGCTTTATTTTTCATTTCTGCAATTGCTCCGTCAAATTCTTGATAGAGCTCTTCAACAAACTTATTACTTTCATTATAAATATAGCTTGTTACATTTAATTTTTCCCATTGAGAAGTTCCTACTCTCCAAGCAAGCGTTGTTTCTTCGCTTAAATTATTATTGTCATCGTAAGTAAACTCTACTTTATTAGCAGCTGTCCAAATTGCCCCATCAAAAGACTCATCCAAACTAGAAGTAAGTTTATTTTGGGCAAAAAAAGTAGTTGCACATAAAGTAAAGAGCAAAAAAGTAATTTTTTTCATATCACATTCATTTTCGTATTAATGGCAATATACCACTTATTAATATTCCTATATGTACTACATAGCCCATAAATAGTTGCGGTTATTTGAAAATCTAATCGAAACGAAGTCAAAACGGAAACATATTCTAAGACATACCTTTTAATAAGTCTATTTTAAAAATCCTTATCCAAAAAAATCGTGAAAGAACTTACTATTTATTTACATTTGCTAGGAGTTATATAATATCAATAAAAACAAGCATTAGAAATGGGTAGAGCATTTGAACTTAGAAAGGGACGCAAAATGAAACGTTGGTCAGCAATGGCAAAAACATTTACCAGAATTGGTAAAGACATTGTAATGGCGATCAAAGATGGTGGTCCAAACCCTGATTCAAATTCGCGACTAAGAGCAGTTATGCAAAATGCCAAAGCCGCCAACATGCCTAAAGAAAACGTAGAACGGGCCATAAAGAAAGCTACTGATAAAGACACTGCAAACTATAAAGAAGTATTGTTTGAAGGCTACGCACCGCACGGAATAGCGCTTCTTTTAGAAACTGCAACTGACAACAACAATAGAACGGTAGCCAATGTAAGATCTGCTTTTAATAAGTGCGATGGAAATTTAGGAACTTCTGGCTCTGTTGTTTTTATGTTCGATCATGTATGTACATTCACCATTAAAAAAGAAGATATTACCATTGACTTAGAAGACTTAGAACTAGAGTTGATAGATTTTGAAGTTGAAGAGGTTTTTGACGATGAAGACGGAATTATTATTTACGCACCTTTTGAGCAATTTGGCGCCATACAGGCTTTCTTCGAAGAAGGCAATGTTGAAATTTTGTCTTCTGCCTTTGAAAGAATGCCAACAACTACAACAAAGCTTTCGGAAGAACAACAAGCAGATGTAGAAAAGCTTTTAGAAAAATTAGAAGAAGACGATGATGTACAGCATGTATACCACTCAATGATACTGTAAAATAAATTAGATAACTTTAATTAAATCCAATGTTTTTTTGCGTTGGATTTTTTTTGTGTCCGTTTCTACAAAACGACCAACAAAGTAAATCTCTTTGGGGATTTCAAACTTAGAAAATAGCTTTGAATTCTTCATCTCGCCAATAAGTTGATTTTGTAATTTGACCGGTTTATCTTCTGCTGACTCGATAAGCAACACCAACTTTTCGCCTAGTTTTTCGTCTTTAATTCCTGCTACAAAAAAACGTTGCACAATAATTTTAGACAATTCCATTTCTATTTTTTCTGGATGTAGTTTAATTCCGCCAGAATTTATAACATTGTCAAATCTCCCTAACCACTCAAACTGCGTATCAGAAATTAAGGCCACGACATCATTTGTAAAAATAATACTATCAGAGATCATTTTGTTTTGTATCACCAAGCAATTTCTTTCATCTTTATAAATTGTGGTATTTGGCAAAATTTCATAAAACTCTTTTTGAAGAAATTGCTTTATCGCAGCGCCTGACAAGGATACAAAATTATTCAACTTTTTAACAGCAATGTGCGTAATAGTTTCCGTCATACCATAAGTGGCAAAAACTTCGGTAGAAAGGTCTTGTAATTTCTTCTGTAAATTGCTAGAAACAACACCACCCCCAATAATTAATTTTTTGATTTGATATAATTTCGCAATTGAATTTTCTACTTGTAATGGTATCATGGCGGCGAAATCATAGCTCGTAAAATGCTCTTTTAACGGTTTAGAATCTGCTGCGACTGCATCTAGATGCCAGCCTAAAGTAATAGCCCTTACCAACATCATTTTACCCGCTATATAGGTTGTTGGTAGACATAATAAAGCACTTGTTTTCTCTTTTAACTTGAAAAAATTTCCTGTGGCTATGGCAGAGTTTTGAAGCTGCCTTTTTTCCAATTTAATTGCTTTTGGTGCTCCTGTAGAACCAGAAGTACTTACAATAATATATTCATTATCAGAAAACCAATCTTTTAGAAAATGATGAATTTTATCCGAATACTTCGCTGTATAAGCCAATACTTCATCTGAAGTCTCAAATGAAGTATTATTTAATTTAAAATCTTTATGAATGTTTTTATGATTCAATTTCATCTAAAGTGCTATTGTTTTCTTTTAAATTTAAAGGTTTTATAATTTTACCTGTTAGTTTTCCCTTCCAATTTGTCCAGCCATACTTCTTAGAAAAAAGCAACAACATTACCGGATACAGCACAAAAACAGGTACAAACATTTCCCAATTCACAGAGGGTTCTGAAGTATCTATATACAAGGCATCTGTTTGAAAAACCGTCCAATCTGTCGTTATAAAAAATGCAGCCGTAATATTATTCACTGCATGTAAGCCCAAAGCGATTTCTGTACCTTCATCCATCAAGGTTACGATCCCATAAAATAAACCTGTACCAATATAAAAAACCATGGTTATTTGCCCCAGTTTTGCTACTTCCGGATTTGCGCCATGCAGCAATCCAAAAACGATAGAGGTCACTAATAAAGGAGTTAGTTTAGAATTAAAAAAAAACACCAGTGAACGATTAAATTTAGAATCAAAAAAGCTAGAAAAGGCATTTGAATCGGTTATAAAAAATTGTATGATAGAGATTGCTACATAAGCAATGATTACATTTAGTATATCATATTCAAATTTATTTATTAAAAAAACAATGACGCAAATTGACAACAAAATATACAAAAAATAAAAAGGAAATTTTTTACTTGTAACAGATAATCCAATTCCTTGCATAAAATAACCCCTAAAAAGAAGTTCTTCAAAACTTGTTTGAAAAGGAATAAATAAAAATGAAATGACCACTAAAATAAAAAAAGGTGTGGCATTAAAGTTCCATGTAAAATTTTCTGGAGCGAGTAAAATACCTGCGTAAGACATTCCGACTGCTAGGATTCCCCAAACAAAAAAACCGTAAAAGAAGCGTTTCCAGTCAATCTTAGCTCTGCTTGTTACCAGGGTGATAATTGCTCTGTGGTGTATGTACTTAATTCCAACAAAAAGAAAAATTAACCCCATAAAGAAAGTTAAAATTATTAGAAAAAGTAAGAGATTTTTATCTAAACCAGCGGTCATAAAATTGTCCTCTGCAAATTTTGAAAATTGCTCTAAGTCCTTAGATTTTGCTGCTGCGGCCATAACTAGAGGCACTACACCTATAACTTGCCATCCAAAAAAGACAACTATAATTGTGAATAACCAATGATACCATTCGTTTTTTCCTTTATAAACTTGCTGTATAAAACTCATGTTTTCTTATAAATTAAAATTCCAAATTTTAGAATTGTTGTATTGAAGCGTTCCATTTTCAACTTCTAATGGGCTCTCAAAATTATTGGAGTACAAACTTCCTGTTCCTAAACCCTGAGGCAGTTCATTCCCTAAAGTATGTGTGTATTGTGCAATTGCGCTCAATCCAACATTGCTCTCTAAAGCCGAAGTAATCCACCACTTAATATGCTGCCTTTCGACAAGCTCTATCCATTCTTTACTTCCACGGAAACCACCAACCAAACTTGGTTTTAATATGATAAATTGAGGGTTTATGGTTTCTATGATTCTTTTCTTTTCATCCAAAGAAAATATACCAATTAATTCTTCATCTAATGCTATTGGCAGTGGCGTATTTTCACATAGAAAAGCCATCTCTTGCAACTGCCCTTGTTTTATTGGTTGTTCTATCGAATGTATATCTAACTCTGAAAGTGTTTTTAACTTTTCTAAGGCATTTTTAGGATTAAAAGCACCATTTGCATCTACTCTTAGTTCTATTTCTTTAGATGAAAACTCTTTTCTTATTGCTTGTAACAACCTGACTTCAGCATCAAAATCAATAGCACCAATTTTCATTTTTATACAAGAAAAACCCGTTCTCAATTTTTTTTCAATCTGGGATTTCATGAACTGCTGGTCTCCCATCCATACTAAACCATTTATAGGAATTGCTTGACTTCCTTTTGTAAATGCTGATGGAAATAACTCGAATTTAGAATCACTTTGTAAAGATAAGAAAGCCTGTTCCAATCCAAATTGAATGGAAGGAAAATCAAATACTTCAGATAATAAACTCTCCAGACCTAAATTAATATTTTTACATATCCAATTAAGTTTCTCTTCATAATTAGAGACGTCATCGATACTTAAACCTCTAAATAACCCTGTTTCTCCGATTCCTGTTTTGCCATTTTCTTCTAAAAGAACAAACCATGTTTCTTTGGTTCTTAAAACTCCTCGAGAAGTTCCACTCGGATTTTTAAAATTGAGGACGTATTTTTTGTATGCTGCTTTTATCAACTTAAAATATATTTATTGCTTTTCTAAAAAAATCTTAAAATTATCCAAATATGACTGGTCTTGTGCTTGAAAAGTTCCTTTGAAATAAGGAAACATGCAGGCCATTAAAAAAGATTCACTTTGACAACTTGCGTTTAAAGTAACCGTTGTGATTCCGTTTTTCTCTGTGAAAAGATAGTCGTCTTTTTTTAACATGTTTTCTGCATCAAAAAATAAGCTTACCTTTTCATTTGGAACATATGCCACAATTTTCTCTGTCATTGCTATTTCTTGCCCCTGATTTAACACCACCACATTATATAGACTTCCTATAATTTCCGGGTTTTTATTAATTGCTTTCACAGACTTAATGTCTGGCATCCAGCTTTTAGCGCTATCAATCTTCATAAAATTACTAAAAACTGTATTTATTGGTTTTTCTATGATAACCATCGCAGAGTAACTAGTTTTTTGTACCACAATACCTGTTGCTAAAAAAGCAAATACTAAAATAGAAATAATGATTAAAATTACTTTAATTGTTTTCATGTATAAATTTTAAAAAAGTTGCCCGATTCCGAATAAAATAGCAAATAAAAATGTGCTCAGCGCTACTTTTTTTAGTTCCCCATCTAATTCGGCTGGGATTTTGTTTTTTGACACTATTATTATATTTTTAATTAACGGAATAAAAGCGACTAAAAACACAAGTTCATAAATAGAAGTAAAGTCTAAAAACACATAAATTAATGCAGTAATAAGTGCGAAAAAAACTAAAAAAAAATGATATATTTTCGCTCTATTTAATCCTAACTTTACAACTAAGGTATTTTTATTATTCTTTTTGTCTTCTTCTCTGTCTCGTAAATTATTCAAATTTAAAACTGCTGTACTTAATAATCCTGTAGAAATTGCAGGAAAAAATATTTTAAAATTAAGTTGATTCGTAAACAAAAAATAACTGCCGACAACACTTAATAAGCCGAAGAAAAGAAAAACAAATAAATCTCCAAAACCACTATAACCATAAGCAGAATTCCCAACTGTGTATTTTATTGCTGCTGCAATCGACGCAATTCCTAAACCAAAAAACAAGACTGAAAGCTCAAAATTCTTACTCCCAAAAGCCACATAAATAAGCAGCAATGCAATAATTAGAGTAATGATTGTTGTATATATCATTGCCC
>Ga0307998_1001449_pt1 | contig 12753 bp, 9 predicted proteins | sample Davwhametageno37_FD_203147 | JGI IMG/M metagenome (GOLD analysis project Ga0307998, IMG submission 203147) | Marine microbial communities from Davis Island wharf, Antarctic Ocean - #37 | ecosystem: Environmental > Aquatic > Marine > Unclassified | place: Antarctic Ocean: Davis Island wharf...
CAGATGCAATAATTGAAGAAATGAAAACTGGTGTTGATGCTGCTTCTAGAAGAAAAGTATTGGCAATAACCAACCGGAAAGAAGCAATTAGAACCGCTATTTCTTTGGCAAAAGCAAATGATATTTTACTTGTTGCCGGTAAAGGCCACGAGAACTACCAAGAGATTAATGGAGAACGATTTCATTTCGATGATCTAGAAATATTAATCGATGCATTGACAGAAAACCAAACTAAATAGGATGTTATACTACTTATTTGAATATTTAAACGAATTGGACTTCCCCGGGGCAGGTGTGTTTCAGTACATCACCTTTCGAACGGCTGCTTCTGTAATTGTTTCGCTTTTAATTTCCATGGTTTTTGGAAAGAGAATTATTAACTACTTGCAGGTTAGGCAAGTTGGTGAAACAGTTCGAGATCTTGGATTAGAGGGTCAAAAGGCGAAGCAAGGAACTCCAACTATGGGAGGGTTGATTATTTTAGCTTCAATACTGATTCCAACATTGTTATTTGCGAAACTGGATAACATCTACATTATTCTAATGCTCGTGTCTACAGTAATGTTAGGAGCAATTGGGTTTATTGATGATTACATCAAGGTATTTAAAAAGAACAAAGAGGGCTTAGCAGGTAAGTTTAAGATAATAGGACAAGTCATTGTCGGTTTATTTGTTGGTTCAATTCTCTATTTCCATGAAGATGTTTACGTAGCGCAAGAAGTTCAAATAGAAACTGTTCAGACTACCGGTGAAAAATCTTTTCAATGGGAAGCGACAAAGTCAATGAAAACCACGATTCCTTTCGTAAAAAATAATGAATTTGATTACGGTTCAGTTCTCGATTGGTGTTGCGATAATGCTATGGATTGGGCGTGGCTAATATTTATTCCTGTCGTAATTGTGATTGTTACTGCTGTTTCAAATGGGGCTAACATGACGGATGGACTCGATGGTCTCGCCACTGGAACTTCAGCCATTATTGGAATAACATTAGCCGTTTTCGCATACGTATCAGGTAATGTTATTTTCTCAGACTATCTGAATATAATGTACATCCCAAATTCGAGTGAACTGGTGATTTTTATCGGTGCTTTTGTTGGAGCCTGCATCGGCTTTTTATGGTACAACTCTTATCCTGCGCAAGTATTTATGGGCGATACGGGAAGTTTAGCCTTGGGTGGAATTATTGCAGTTTTTGCATTAGCGATTCGCAAAGAGCTTTTAATTCCAGTTTTCTGTGGCGTTTTCTTGGTAGAAAATTTATCAGTAATGATTCAAGTCGCTTATTTTAAATACACTAAGAATAAATTTGGCGAAGGAAAGAGAGTGTTTTTGATGGCGCCTTTGCACCACCATTACCAGAAAAAAGGAATGCATGAGTCAAAAATTGTATCACGCTTTTGGATTGTAGGAATTATGCTCGCTATACTTTCTATTGTAACGCTGAAGCTGAGGTAAATGCGTAATGTGGAGTGATGAATAGTAATATATAGAGGTAAAAAATGAAGAAAAGGGTATTTAACAATGAAAATGCTGGAGTTATACTGTTTTGTCAGGCTGAGCCGAGTCGAAGTCTAGACAAAGCAGCAGTTAAAAGCATTCAATATTCTACATTCAAATGATAGTAATACTTGGCAGCGGAGAAAGTGGAGTAGGAGCAGCATTGCTAGCAAAAAAAGAGGGACTTGTACCCTTTGTATCAGATTTTGGAAAAATCAAAGACAAATACAAGAAAGTTCTTATACAAAATGAAATTGAATGGGAAGAAGGAAGACATTCTATTGAGCATATTCTTATTGCCGATGAAGTAATTAAAAGTCCTGGTATTTCAGATGAAGTGTCTTTGATTCAGCAATTACTAAAGAAAGAGATTTCTGTTATTTCTGAGATTGAATTTGCTTTTCGCTATTGCAAGGAAAAAATTATTGGAATTACAGGAAGTAATGGTAAAACTACAACGACTCTTTTAATGCATCACATGCTAACCAAATGTGGAGTAAATGCGGGAGTAGCGGGGAATGTAGGAAAGAGTTTTGCAGCGCAAGTAGCGACGGAAGACTTTGACTGGTATGTGTTAGAATTAAGCAGTTTTCAATTGGACGGAATCAAGACGTTCCGGGCTGATATCGCAATTCTGTTAAACATTACTCCTGATCATCTAGATCGGTACAATGATTCTTTTGAATTGTACGCAGATGCTAAAATGAGAATTGCCAAGAATGCTATTTCAACAGACAAATTTATCTTCTGTAGAGACGACAAAAGTATCGAAGCAGCCATGAAGCGAACAAATACTAAGGCTGAACTCATTCCATTTTCAATAAAGCAACAACTCCCGCAAGGGGCCTATATAAACGACGAGCAACTAATAGTTAAACTAACAACAAACAACCACTTTATTATGTCAATACATGACTTAGCCTTGCAGGGCAAACACAATCTTTACAACACCATGGCATCAGGAATATCCGGTAGAGTATTGGATTTAAGAAAAGAATTAATTAGAGAATCGTTAACAGATTTTCAGAATGTGGAGCACAGATTAGAAACGGTAGCAACAATTCATGGTATTGAATTTATCAATGACTCTAAAGCAACAAATATAAATTCAACATGGTACGCCTTAGAAAGTATGACAAAAGACGCTATTTGGATTGTTGGAGGTGTTGATAAAGGAAATGACTACGATGAGTTGTTAGACCTAGTAAAAGATAAGGTTAAAGCTATTATTTGCTTAGGAAAAGACAATTCAAAAATTATTGCGGCATTTAAAGGTCATGTCCAAATTATTGAAGAAGCTCGTTCAGCTGATGAGGCTGTGAAAAAAGCATATGAGATTGGCGAACATGGAGACGCAGTATTGTTATCGCCTGCTTGTGCAAGTTTTGATTTGTTTGAAAATTATGAAGACAGAGGGCATCAATACAAGCGCGCTGTAAAATCGTTATAAGATGCAAGTCATCAATAAATATATAAAAGGTGATCGAGTAATATGGGCAGTAGCTTTGCTGTTGGCTATATTTTCTGTGCTGGTTGTTTACAGTTCGATTGTCACATTGGCTTATAAATACCAAAATGGGAATACAGAGTACTATCTCTTTAAACATTCCATTATTTTATTTATCGGATTTTTGTTGATGTATTTTGCGCACAAAGTAAACTACAGGTATTTCTCAAGGATTTCGCAGATTGGTTTGTTGTTAGCTATTCCGCTGCTCTTGTTTACGCTCCTCACTGGGGCAAGCATCAACGATGCAAGTCGTTGGTTGGTTATACCCATTATCAATCAAACCTTTCAAACTTCGGATTTAGCAAAACTAGCGCTCATTATGTTTTTAGCGCGAATGCTTTCTAAACGGCAAGATAACATCAAGGATTTTAATCAGGCTTTTCTGCCAATTATGATTCCTGTTTTAATTGTGTGTGGTTTGATTTTACCAGCTAACTTTTCAACCGCAGCGATGCTGTTTGTTACTTGTTTAGTACTCATGTTTATTGGTAGAATTAATTTAGGTTATATCATATCGTTGGTCTCCATAGGAGTTGTTTGTTTGGGGATTTTTATTGCGATTGTAATGAACTCAGATGTAACCAATCGGGTGGGGACTTGGCAAACTAGAATAGAAAACTTTATTGATGGAAATGCCCAGGTAAACTACCAAGCAGAGCAATCTAAAATAGCAATCGCTACGGGAGGAATTATAGGAAAAGGCCCGGGAGGAAGTACACAACGTAACTTCTTACCGCAATCGTATTCAGATTTTATTTTTGCAACCGTAATTGAGGAATATGGCATAATTGGAGGAACTTTCACCCTTCTTCTGTATTTAATTTTATTGTACAGGGGGGTGCTTATTGCTAAGAATGCCCCACGAACGTTTGGTTCCTTGCTGGCTATAGGACTTAGTTTTAGTCTCGTTTTTCAAGCAATGATTAATATGGCAGTAGCTGTAAATCTATTCCCCGTTACAGGTCAGCCATTACCTATGGTTAGTATGGGGGGCACCTCTATTTGGTTTACCTGCCTAGCTATTGGAATTATATTAAGTGTAAGTCGTAATACTGAAAATGAAAAAGCGGAGGTGAAAAATGGGTAAATTAAAAGTAATAATTTCTGGAGGAGGAACAGGTGGACATATTTTTCCTGCCATAGCTATCGCAAACGCTATAAAAAAATTAAGACCTAATACCAAGTTTCTCTTTGTTGGGGCGTTGGGTAGGATGGAAATGACGAAAGTTCCTGAGGCAGGTTTCGAAATAGTTGGACTGCCAATTATGGGATTACAGCGAAAGCTTACGTTCAAGAACTTGAAATTTCCTTTTATGCTGCTTAAAAGTGCTGCTATGGCACGCAAAATTGTAAAAAAATTTAAACCCGATATTGCTATTGGGGTTGGAGGGTACGCAAGTGGACCTTTACTGAGAGCTGCTGAAAAGGCAAATGTTCCGACGTTGTTACAAGAGCAAAATTCATATGCTGGTTTAACAAATAAAATATTAGGAAAAAAAGCACGTAAAATCTGTGTCGCATACGATGGCATGGATGTCTTTTTTCCAAAAGAGAAAATTATTTTAACAGGAAACCCTGTCCGGTCGGAAGTAATAAAGTTGGAAGGTAAAAAAGAGAGAGCAGATGAGTTTTTTAAATTAAATCCTGCTAAAAAGACGTTGTTAGTTGTAGGTGGAAGTTTAGGTGCTTGGTCGGTGAACGAAGCGGTAGAAAAATCTATTGCGGCATGGGAGAAAGAAGGAATTCAAGTAATTTGGCAAACTGGCAAACTTTTTCATAAACGAGCGCAAGAAGCTGCTTTAGGTAAAGAGCCGTGGTTGAAAGTAACCGAGTTTATTAAACGCATGGATTTAGGTTATGCCGCTGCTGATTTGGTTGTTAGTAGAGCAGGTGCTTTGGCGGTATCGGAGCTATGTTTGGTTAAAAAACCTAGCATATTTATTCCCTTGCCTTCTGCAGCAGAAGATCATCAAACAAAAAATGCAAAGGTTCTCTCTACCTTAGGTGCAGCCATTTTGTTGACCGATGCTGAAGTTCGAGAGAAGTTAGAACAAGAGGTTTTAGGATTAATAAATAACGAAGAAGAGTTAACTCGATTGAGCGAAAACATTTCACCATTGGGGTACCATGATGCTGCGGATATTATAGCAAATGAAGTGGTAAAACTGGTGATTAATAAACAGTAATTATTAACGCATTAAGGCAAAAAAAAACAGAGAGCTTGTCAGGCTGATCAGAGTCGGCAAGCGGGATTATATAAAATCTGTGGAAATTAGCAAAGTCTGCGGGAGAATAAGAGGAAATGAGTTTAAACAAGGCAAACATATATTTCATCGGAATTGGCGGCATAGGAATGAGCGCCTTGGCACGTTATTTCAATCAATCAGGAAATAAAGTGGCAGGTTACGACCGTTCAACAACCCTTTTGACAAAGCAGTTGCAGAAAGAAGGGATTTCAATAACTGATTTTTTCGAAGCAGATGCTATTCCTCATCCGTATAGAGATGCAGAGAACACTCTCGTTGTTTACACTCCCGCGGTAGCGGCTGACAACCCTTTGCTTGCTTATTTCCAGGAAGAAGGGTTTGAATGTTTGAAGAGAGCGGAGGTTTTAGGACTAATAAGTCGTAAAATGAAAACAATAGCCGTTGCAGGAACGCACGGGAAAACAACTGTTTCCTCTATGATTGCTTACTTGCTAAAAGCCGGAGGGATTAAAGTGAATGGCTTGTTGGGAGGTATTTCTAGAGACTTTGGAACAAACTTACTTTTGGATCCTGAAGCTGAAGTAATGGTTACAGAAGCGGATGAATATGACCGATCATTTTTACAACTATTCCCGAATCAACTGGTAATTACATCTATAGATCCTGATCACCTAGATGTATATGAAGATGCGGCTGATCTAAATAAGACATACAGTCAACTAGCAGCGCAGCTGGATTCCGGCGGAATGTTATTCACGAAACCTGCTATTATCTCTGAGTTAGATATTTTAGAAGACATTCAGACTCGGACCTATTCTTTAGATCAGAAATCAATGATTCAAGCTCGAAATATTAGAGTAGAGCAGGGGGATTTTATATTTGATTATGAATCAGATGACCTTGTACTTGAAAATGTGACATGTGGTTTACCGGGCTTGCATAATATTGAGAATGCAATGGTTGCTATGGCGGTAGCTTTCAATCAAGGAATGGATGGAGCGAAAATTAAAGAAGCCATTGGCCAATTTCAGGGAATTAAACGGCGATTTGATGTGCACTTGAAAACTCCGGATTTAGTTTATATTGATGATTATGCGCACCATCCTGAGGAAGTAAGAATGTTGCTCAAATCTGTTCGGGAGATGTACCCAGAAAAAAAGATAACAACGATATTTCAGCCTCATTTATTTAGTAGAACTCGAGATTTTGGAGAAGATTTTGCACGAGAATTATCTCTGTCAGATGACTTGATTTTGTTGGAGATTTATCCTGCTAGAGAAAAGCCAATCGAAGGAATTAACTCGTTGTGGTTGTCAAAGTTGATTGGTAAAGAAGGGGTAAATATTTGTGAGAAGCATCAATTAATTAATGTATTAAAAACGAAAGAATTAGAAGTTCTTTTGACGGTAGGCGCCGGTGACATAGATACCATGATTGATCCTATTATTAACCAATATCAAGTAGACATATGAAACAATTTTTAAGCATAGCTTCTTGGGTAGTACTTACTGCGGGTTTGGTTGTCGTTTTAGGTTTTGTAAATCAGGTACAAAATAAAAAAGTTTGCACTGAAATAGACATTGAAATAGACAACAGTAACGGTAATTTTTTTGTTGAGGAGCAAGATATATTTGCAATGGTTTACCATGAAATGGATACCGTTGTTGGGCGACCAATTTCTGCAATCGATGCGCAGAAAATTGAACGTAAAATCAACAATCATCCGTCTGTTTCAAACTCTGAAGTGTACAAAACCATAGATGGAAAATTGAAGGTTGAAGTATCTCAAAGAATGCCAATTGTTCGAATTTTTAGCTTGAATGGGGATAGTTATTATTTAGACGGGACAGGCAAAGTAATGCCCTCTTCAAGAAAATACACCTCAAGAGTTTTTGTAGCGAACGGTTTCATAAATGATTCCTTTAAAAAAGTAAGTCATTTGAATGCAAGAATGGTAACAGATTCTATTCAAAACAGAGTTCTAATAGATGACATATTTACAATGGCAGAATTTATTCGGACCGATCCACTGTGGCATGCGCAGATTGAACAGTTGTATGTTAATAAAGAGTTGGAGATTGAATTGATTCCACGGGTTGGAAATCATAGAATTGTAGTAGGAGATGCTACTGACATTCAAATGAAGTTCGATAAACTTAAAGTGTTTTATAAGAAAGGGTTAAGTAAAACAGGATGGAATGAGTATAGTGTGATAAACCTAAAATTCGCAAACCAAGTAGTTTGTAAAAAACGATTGTAACATGGAATCATCATCAGATATAGTTGTTGGATTGGATATTGGAACCACAAAAATTGTGGTAATGGTGGGTCGAAAGAATGAAGTTGGAAAACTTGACATTCTAGGCATGGGGCGCTCTGAATCCTTAGGTGTCACTCGTGGAGTAGTCGCTAACATTGAGAAGACTGTTCAGTCGATAAGAGCTGCTGTAAGCGAAGCAGAGAATAAATCAGGAGTAGACGTTCGCGTAGTGAACGTAGGAATTGCCGGGCAACACATTAAAAGCTTGCAGCATCGAGGTATAAAAATGAGAAATACGTTAGACGACGAAATATCTCAAGAAGACATTGACATGCTGATTAACGACATGTTTAAATTGGTAACCCTTCCTGGAGAAGAGATTATTGAAGTTCTGCCTCAAGAGTTTATTGTAGATAATGAGCAGGGCATTAAAGATCCGATTGGAATGTCAGGAATTCGTTTAGAGGCAAACTTTCACATTATTACAGGTCAAGTTGCAGCAGCTAAGAATATTCATAAATGTGTGCACAAAGCTAATCTAGAGGTTCAAGATATTTTTTTAGAACCAATAGCTTCTTCCGCAGCGGTTTTAAGCGAAGAAGAAAAAGAAGCTGGAGTAGTTTTGATAGATATCGGCGGTGGAACTACGGATGTGGCTATTTTTCAAGATGGAATTATTCGACATACGGCAGTAATTCCTTTCGGAGGAAACATCATTACTGAGGACATTAAAGAAGGGTGTAGCATCATTAAAAATCAAGCTGAGTTATTGAAAGTGAAGTTTGGTTCTGCATTGGCAAATGAAAGTCAAGAAAACGAAATTGTTTCTATTCCAGGTTTACGGGGAAGAGAACCAAAAGAGATTTCGATAAAAAACTTGTCGCACATCATTCAAGCAAGATTAGAAGAAATTATAGAACATATTTATTATGAGATAAAGAACAGTGGCTACGAAAACAAGCTAATTGCGGGAATGGTGATTACAGGTGGGGGTTCTCAAATGAAACACATTGGCCAGTTGTTTGAGTATGTAACTGGCATGGACACTCGAATTGGCTATCCAAATGAATATTTAGCGAGTGGGAATTCAGATGAAATTACAAGTCCAATGTACGCAACTGGTGTTGGTCTTATTTTGAAAGGTTTCGAGAAATTGGAACGTCAAAAAGGACAAATGAATAAAAATGCAGCGCAAGAAGACTTGATTAGAGTTAGACAAGGAGAAAAAACAAAAGGTGGTTTTTTGCAGAATATGTTAGCAAAAGGCAAGCAATTTTTTGAAGACGACGAAACTTGATTTTAAATTTCCTAAATTATTAGTTTTTAGCAATAGAAACTAAAAGGAATTAGAACTTAAGAATTAAAAATTATAGAATTAAATAAATGAATTATGAGATTTGACTTACCCAAAGAACAATCATCAATTATTAAAGTAATCGGAGTCGGTGGCGGAGGAAGCAATGCTGTTAACCATATGTATCGTCAGGGTATTACAGGTGTAGATTTTATTATTTGCAATACCGATCAGCAGGCGTTGGATTTAAGCCCTATTCCTAATAAAATTCAGTTGGGTTCTACTTTAACTGAAGGACGAGGCGCAGGATCAAATCCTGAAGTAGGCAAAAATGCTGCGATTGAAAATGTAGATGAATTAAAAGAGCTATTGGAGAAAAACACTCAAATGGTTTTTATTACCGCTGGAATGGGCGGTGGTACAGGGACTGGTGCAGCTCCAGTTATAGCAAAAACGGCTAGAGAGATGGGAATTTTAACGGTTGGGATCGTTACAATTCCTTTTGGATTTGAAGGTCGTAGAAGAAAAATTCAAGCAGATTCGGGCTTAGCTGAATTAAGGGACAATGTGGATACATTACTCATTATTTGCAACGATAAGTTGAGAGAAATGCATGGGAATTTGAAGATTTCTGAAGCTTTTTCTAAAGCCGATGATATTTTAACTGTCGCTGCTAAAGGCATTGCAGAGATTATTACCGTTGCAGGATATATTAATGTTGACTTTGAAGATGTTAGAACCGTAATGAAAGACGGAGGAACTGCAATTATGGGTTCTGCTGTAGCAGAAGGTGAAGACAGAGCGGTTAAGGCAGTTAGTCAAGCATTGGCTTCTCCATTATTGAACGACAATGACATTACAGGAGCAAACTACATCTTGTTAAACATTACTTCTGGTGATGAAGAGGTTGCCATGGATGAGATTGATGAGATAACGGAATACATCCAAAATGAAGCAGGTAACACTGCAGATATTATTTGGGGTAACGGAATTGATGAAACGTTAGGAAATAAGATTTGTGTAACTATTATTGCTACGGGTTTTGGAAAAGCGGAGCCAGGTGGATTTACAACAGCAAAGGAGCCCCAAAAAAAAATTAGAAACCTGAACGATGATGTAAATACAATGATTACGGCGCCATCAACAGAAACGAAAACTACTGAACAAAAGCCAACTAACCCAAACGAGCCTGAATTAAGATCAGCTGCTGACGATCAAAAAAGTTTTGAATTTCAGATTAGATCAGAAGTTAAAAAGGAGCCTACACCACGATCAGTAAAAAATGAAGAATCAAAGGTAAAGAGATACTCTTTAGAAGATGAATTTAAATCTGTTGCAGATGGTGCTGCAGATGACTGGACACCACACAGCGTAGGTACTCCGTCAAAAGATGCGAAAGTTTCTTCACAGAGCTCAGTACCTTCTGAGTCCACTACAGTTACTCCTGAAAGAAGGGCAATGGATGAGGAAACTCAGATTAAGAAAACGCACGACAGAATCATGAAGATGAAAGCGTTGAATCTGAAAATTAAGAGCCCAGGTGGAATAAATGAATTGGAAAAAGAACCTGCCTATAAGCGCAGGAATATTTCTTTAGATGATACACCGCATTCATCAGAGTCTAATGTTTCTCGGTATACGTTAAGCGAAGATGAGGACAACAAGACGAACCTAAGACAGAACAATTCTTTCCTGCATGACAATGTAGATTAAGGTCAAATTTTATTCAAATTAAAAGCTCCGAATGTATCGTTCGGAGCTTTTTTTGGTTTGTTAAAATTGTAATGACGAATTTACCAATGATTGCTCTGTCATACTGAACGGAGTCGAAGTGTGATAGAGCAATCTGTGTCCTTGATTACCCGATTACCTCATTTTGTTTATTCCATTCGCAATGACTCTATAAACTTACCCGATTGTTTCTTTCCACGCAGAACAACCATTATTCAAGTTCCCAATTGGTCTGCTTTGCCTTTCAGGTTTCTTATTTTTGTTAATTTGGTGCTATCTTTGAAACAGCAGAAAAAATCAATCATGAAAAAGTTAAGTTTATTAGTAGCCGGTTTTGCAATAACAATACTGTCAATAGCTCAAGATGAGCACAATTTAGTGCCTAATCCTAGCTTCGAGGACATTGGGAAGAGAGGGAAAGTAACGGAAAATGGACAAGTGTATTTAGCTAAGCCCTGGGCTTCAGTTACTATGAATCCTGTTGATTTATATTCTGAAAGCAATAAAAATGAAGACTTTGCTACACCAGTGAATAAAAGGGGAGAGGAAAAAGCAAGAACAGGAACAAATTATGCAGGCTTAAACTTTTACGGATATAAAGAAAAGGAACCTAGGACTTATTTGGGTATCGAGCTTTTAAAACCAATGGAAGAAGAGAAACAGTATTGTGTAAAATTTCATATTTCTATGTCAGACATGTCGAAATATGCCGTGAATAATATTGGTGTTTATATTGATTTTGAGCCTTTGAGAGAGCCGTTGGATGGGAACATGTATAAAGATCCACAAATAATTAGCGTGACAAAAATGATTTACAAGAAGCAGTATTCTTGGACTCCTGTTTGTGCAACTTACACTGCTAAGGGTGGTGAGAGTTTCATCGTAATTGGAAACTTTGCACAGGATGCTGATACTAAATATGATCAAGTTAGATTATCAAGAGAGTTTAAAGGGCGTCAAACATATGACGGTTATTATTACATTGACGATGTATCTGTAATTCCAACAGAAAAAATTGGCGATAAAGATTGTGCTTGTGAGCGAATTGCAGGTGGGCAAATGAAAACGGAATACAAAACATTTGAAACAACACTAGTAGAACAAAAATCATCGCAGAAAGTAACGTATGTTAATTCTGACGGCTCAAAGGCCGGAGATAAGCAAAAAGTAGAAGAGCAAAAGGAGGAAGCTAAGACTGCTGAAGAGGGTGGAATTGTCTACAAAAAGGCAAATATTGCGGAGCCAGAAAAAGGTGAGCCGCTGAAAGAAAAGGTTTATTCTCCAAACGATGTAGTTATATATTACGAGGCTAAAGAATTTAAGGTTCCTGACAGTGATCAAGCTGCAATTGCTAAATTGGTTAGTTATTTGAAAACAAACAAAACAGCTGTCGTCCAATTACAAGGTCACGCGAGTCCTTCGGAATCATCAGTATCATCTATTGGTAAAAGAAGGGTGGCCTTACTAAGGTTAGCACTTACTAAATTGGGTGTGCCTACCACACAATTAAAGACGGTTTCGTTTGGCACAACTAAACCGTCAGATACTGGAGATATTTCAAAAAACCCGAGGGTTACAGTTAAGACGCTCTAATTGTCTTTTTTAGTTAAAAGTATAGCCACTTCGGTGGGTTTTTTTCTGTGCGCACATTTTTGTTTAGGACAAAATTTGATTCCAAATCCAGGGTTTGAAGAATACCATTCTTGTCCAACAGGTTTACGGCAATTGAATGTATCAAAATCATGGTCGGGAGCGAATGCCGGAAGTCCAGAGCTCTTTCACACGTGTGGTTTTACTGCGGATGTAAAAGCGCATACTGGAGAAGGATTAGCTGGGGTTATATTTTTATCTGAGAGTAGTAATAACGTAGAGTATTTACAAGTTGAGTTATTGGAAGAATTAGAGCTTGGAGAAGAGTATACGCTAAGTTTTTACATTCGTTTATCGAAAAACTCGCTGATTGCGATAAATAAAATTGGTGCTTTTTTAAGCTTCAATGGGCTACATTCGAAGATATGGATGCGTTTTTCAAATAGTCCTCAAATAGTGTTTAATGAAGTGGCAGAAAGTACTCTTTCATGGCAAAAATATGAGGGAAAGTATATAGCAAAGGGCGGAGAGAAATTCATTACGGTAGGGAACTTTTATCAAAAGCATTTTATCGAAGAAAAGATCGTTAAAAACTCAGCTGGTAGCAGAACAACATATTATTATGTGGATGATTTTTTTTTCGGAAAACAAGTAGTAGCTC
>Ga0307998_1001450_pt1 | contig 12748 bp, 12 predicted proteins | sample Davwhametageno37_FD_203147 | JGI IMG/M metagenome (GOLD analysis project Ga0307998, IMG submission 203147) | Marine microbial communities from Davis Island wharf, Antarctic Ocean - #37 | ecosystem: Environmental > Aquatic > Marine > Unclassified | place: Antarctic Ocean: Davis Island wharf...
GCGGCAAATCCTGCAGGTGAAATGATCCTAACGCTATTCAAACAAAATACCAAAAAAAATATTGTCTATTCAAATTCACTCTGTACGGCATTAGCACTTCTTGGAATGGCACAGGATATTCCTGAAGATTATAACAAGGGAAGGATTTATATCCCAGAGAATGAAATGAAGAAATTTAAACTTAGCCCAACAGATATTAAAAATAAGAATTTTGGACGTAACTGGATAATATATAAGAAATTTTGGATTAAGCGGATTGAAGTTATATTGCGACGTGGAAAACCTCTTGAAAAAAGACTAGAAGGAAGGCTAAAACTACAAATTCGTATATTAATAAAAGCTGCTGAACTCCTAACAAAAAGAATTAAAAAGTCTAAATGTGATCTTTTTAATCATCCACCTAAACTTTCTAGGCTAGATTGGCTCTGTATTACATTTAAATCAATAATACCATTATGACACCTCAACAATACTGTATTGATAAGACTAATGAAAGTGGCTCAAGCTTCCTACCTGCATTTCACTTTCTAGGTAAAGAAAAAAAAATGGCATTAACTGCACTCTATGCATTCTGTCGTGAAGTCGATGATATTGTTGATGAATATAATGAATATGAGATAAGTAAATCCAAATTAGATTGGTGGAGCCTAGAAATCAGTCGTCTTTTTTCTGGAGCTCCCCAGCATCCAGTAACTAAATCACTCGTTAATTACATTGATAAATTTGACTTAAATAAAAAATATTTTATTGAAATAATTGATGGTATGGAAATGGATTTAAATTTTAATCGGTATGAAAATTTCAAACAACTGGAGCTCTATTGTTATAGGGTTGCATCTTCCGTAGGTATTCTTTCGGCTAAAATTTTTGGCTTCAATGACGTCAAGACATTAAAATATGCTCATGATTTGGGGATTGCTTTACAGCTAACTAATATTATTAGAGATCTAGGCGAGGATGCAAGGCGTGGAAGAATATATATTCCATTGGATGAGCTGAAAATTTTTGATGTCGCTGAGGCTGATATCTTGAATTACACTGAAGGTGATAAAATAAAAAAATTAGTAATATTCTTATCTGAACGCGCGGAAAATTTCTATTTTTCTGCCATTGGTCATTTGCCAATTGAAGATAAAAGAATACAACTTCCAGGCCTTATGATGGGAAACATCTACTTCGTTCTACTTAAGAAAATCATAAAAAATAACCCAGAGAAAATATTAAATCAAAGAACTAAGTTGCCGCCATTTAGAAAGATTGCAGTTGCAATCACATGCTTTATGAATTACACCTGGATAAAAAGAGAAAGAAAAGCTCCTAATCTCTTATAAGGCTTAATACCTGAGATAAGTTATCCACTGGAAAAATTTCAATATTTTTTATTTTTTGTTTTGCTAGATTAGCTCTTGGGATAATAGCTCGCGTAAAGCCTAACTTTGCTGCCTCTTTTAATCGCTCCTGTCCTCTTTGAACTGGTCTTACCTCTCCAGCCAAACCTACCTCACCAAAGATAACTGTCTTTGGATCAATCGATTGGTTTTTAAATGATGAAATAACAGCACATAAAACTGCTAGATCAACAGCAGGTTCAGAAATTTTTACTCCTCCTACGGCATTGACGAAGACATCCTGATCAAAGCAAGCAATTCCTGCATGCTTGTGAAGTGCAGCTAATAATAATGCCAGTCGATTATTTTCCAACCCCACAGAGAGTCTTTTTGGAGAGCCCCCATGAGCGCTATCAACTAAAGCTTGAATCTCAACTAATAAAGGCCTTGTACCTTCTTGGGTTACTGTAATACACGACCCACTAACGCGTTCGCGATGGTGCGATAAGAATAAGGCTGATGGGTTAGTAACTTCTTTCAATCCCTTTTCAGTCATCGCAAATACGCCTAGCTCATTTACTGCCCCAAAACGATTTTTAGCTGCACGAATCATTCTAAAACTTGAACTCGGATCCCCTTCAAAATAAAGGACTGTATCCACAATATGTTCTAGAACTCTTGGCCCTGCTAAGGTTCCTTCTTTAGTTACATGGCCTACCAAAATCATCGTGATGCCATATTGTTTTGCAATGCGTGTTAATTGTGCTGCACATTCTCGCACCTGCGTAACAGACCCGGGAGCTGAAGTTAGCTCCTCTGAATATATTGTTTGAATTGAGTCAATAACTACTACATTAGGTTTGTGCTTCTCAATAATTGAAACTATTTTCTCTAGATTTATTTCAGAAAGAATAGAAATATCAGACACCTCTAATTCTAATCGTTTGGCTCGCATGGCTATCTGTTGTGAAGATTCTTCACCGCTGACATAAATTACATTACAAGATTCGCCCGGCTGTTGAGTGATAACAGATAATGCCTGAATGAGGATTGTTGATTTACCTATCCCAGGGTCTCCACCCAATAAAATAACCCCACCAGAAACGAATCCACCGCCCAATACTCGATCAAATTCTGAAATCCCAGTTTTGCGCTTATATACATCCTGAGTTTTAACATCATTGAGTTTCTGGAGGCTAGTTGACTGAGTCAAAGACGCATAACGCTTAGTACCTTTAGTCTCCATTAACTCTTCTGAAAGTGTATTCCAAGAAAAACAATGAGCACACTGCCCTTGCCATTTTGTCGACTGTCCACCACATTCTGAACAATAATAAGCAATCTTGCTCTTAGCCATCTAAATACCTTAGTGGAACTCTCTTTGTTGATGAAATACTACATAGAAGTTCGTATCCAACTGTTCCTGATTTTTCGGCTACGGAGTCGACTGGGACATTTTTGCCCCAAAGCTCTACGTCACTACCAATTGATGCGCCTTTTAATTTGGTAATATCTACATAAAGCATATCCATCGATACCCTTCCGACAGTTGACGTCATAACATTATTTACAGTAACTGGAGTCCCAGTTACTGCATGCCTCGGATAACCATCAGCATAACCGCAAGCCACAATACCTACCTTCATTGGTGTCTTAGCAAAAAAAGAAGAGCCATAACCCACGCTCTCTCCTTTTTTTATTGATTGTATTGCTATAATTTTACTTCTCAACGACATAACTGGGACTAAATCTAGTTCCTTAGCTGTAGTGCCCTCAAAAGGCGAAGCCCCATAAAGCATAATACCTGGCCTAACCCATTCTAAACGACTTTCGGGATAGCGAATTAAGGCTGCAGAATTCGCGACAGAACGTTCAAGCTGTTGATATTTAATACCGCTAAATGCTTTCATTTGAGATGCAATACCTACCGCTTCATCAGCATTAGCAAAATGTGTCATTAATATAATTTTTCCAATAAATGGTGACGCATTAATGACTTTCAAAATACCAGGCACATCTTCGGGTAAAAAGCCCAATCGATTCATTCCAGTATTAACTTTAAGATGAATATCGATAGGTTTTTTAGGTTTTTCATCTAAAATAAGATTTAATTGCTCTTGATTATGAAGTGTTACCCCAATATTAAGTTGAGCAGCAATAGAGACTTCATATCCCTCAAAAAATCCTTCTAACATAAGAATTTGTTGATTAAAGCCGAACTCTCTAAGCTCAATTGCTTCTGTTAAGGTTAGAACAGAAAAACCATCAGATTGGTTAAGCACCCTAGCTACCTGAATCAGGCCGTGACCATATGCATTTGCTTTTAATACACTCATAACTTTACTGCGAGCGGAATAAGCCTTAACTTGCTTAAAGTTATGAATCAGTGCCTGGGAATCAATATTTACTTCTAAAGGACGCATAAATTAAAACTCGGGGGCATAACCAGGATTGGCGTAGTTTTCAAAACGAGTATATTTACCTAAGAATGTTAATTTAATTTTCCCTGTAGGTCCATTTCTTTGTTTGGAAATTATAATTTCAGCCAAACCTTTATCAGGACTGTCTTCATTGTATTGATCATCTCGATAGATAAATAAGATAACATCTGCATCTTGCTCAATTGCACCAGATTCTCTTAAATCTGACATCATAGGGCGTTTATCTGGTCGAGATTCTAAACTCCGATTAAGCTGGGATAAAGCAACTATGGCAACATTTAATTCTTTGGCAAGGGATTTTAATGACCTTGAAATCTCAGAAACTTCAGTTGCACGATTTTCACTTTGCTTTCCTCCTGCAGCCGACATTAATTGGATATAATCGATTACAATTAAACCTAACTGACCTTCTTGTCGTTGAAGTCTTCTAGCGCGAGCTCTTAGTTCGTAAGAATTTAAAGCTCCTCCTTGATCGATAAATATAGGAGCATCATTAAGTTGGCCCAATGAATCAGTAAGCTTTTCCCAGTCATCATCATCAAGGTCCTGGCCGCTACGTAATTTTTGAGCATCCACTTTACCAACCGCACCAATTAGACGGGTAGTTAATTGTTCAGATGACATCTCCATTGAAAAAATAGCTACCGGTAATTTTTGATCGATAGCTACATTTTCAGCAATATTAAGCGCTAAGGCTGTTTTCCCCATTGAAGGTCTGCCTGCTAGCACTATAAGCTCTCCCGGCTGAAGGCCTGATGTCAAATTATCAAGGTCTGTATACCCAGTAGCTACTCCTGATATATTGCCTTTATTTTCCATGCGTTTTTCAACGCCTTTGATAACTTTTGGTAATAGATGCTGTATATTTTCAAAGCCAATAGCGGCTCGCATTCCATCATCTGCAATCTGAAATATTTTAGCCTCAGACTCATCCAATAACTGCTGAGCATTTCTACCTTGCGGAGAATAAGCACTTTCAGCAATATCTGAACCCACCTGAACTAGATTGCGCATAATCGATCGTTCTCTTACAATCTGAGCATATCCCCTTATATTGGCTGCAGCGGGTGTATTTTCAGCTAATAAACCTAGATAAGATAAGCCGCCTACAGTAGCAAGTTCATCATTTTTTTCAAGAGATTCGGCAACTGTTACAATATCTGCCGGTTGATTTGACTCAATAACCTTAATGATGTGCTGATAAATAGTACTATGATCATGCCGATAAAAATCTTTTAAGGTAATCACATCAGCAACTTTATCGCTTGATTCATTATCAATTAATAAGCCACCCAGTAGTGATTGCTCTGCCTCAACTGAATGCGGCGGGAGCTTTAAAGTATCAATGTCATTATCAGCCATTTTATGATTATAACGAATAAAAAAAAGGCTGCCCTATTGGCAGCCTAAAAATATTAAAATATTTTATTAGGCGTCTTCACCAATTACTGTTACAACAATTTCAGTTGTTACATCATGATGTAATGCAATTGTGATTGGATGCTCGCCAATTGTTTTTAATGGGCCATCAGGCATACGGATTTCTGATTTAACTACCTTGAGATCAGCCTTATTGAGTGCTTCTGCAATATCAATATTTGATACAGAGCCAAATAGCTTTCCATCTACCCCTGATTTTTGAAAAATTTCTAACTTATATCCCTCTAAGCCCTTCACTCTTTTTTGAGCGGCAGCTAATAATACCGTTTGTTGTTTTTCTAATTCAGCGCGTTTCGTTTCGAACTCAGCCATATTAGTTTCTGTTGCTCGCTTAGCTTTACCATGCGGAATTAAGAAATTTCTTCCGTAACCATCTTTCACCTTCACGACATCACCTAGGTTACCAAGGTTTCCTACTTTTTCTAGTAATATAACTTGCATAATTAATTCTCCTTAGTGCTTGTCAGTATATGGCAGTAGCGCTAGGAACCTTGCACGCTTAACTGCTGTAGTGAGCTGTCTCTGATATATTGATTTTGTTCCTGTAATTCTTGCAGGAATCAACTTACCATTCTCTGTAATGAAATCCTTTAAAAGGTCGACATCTTTATAATCAACTTGCTTAATACCTTCTGCAGAAAATCTACAGTAGCGCCTTCTTTTGTACATATCTCTTGCCATGATTTACTCCTAATTTTTAATTTGAGTAACATGAAAAACTAAATGACTTGATTTTTTTGATCTCTTATCAAAAAAACCGAAAAATGAGAGTTTATTTCCCACTCTTAAATCATGATTTGCTAGTTCTCCAATTACTACTGATTCAATATCAACGTTAACAATTCTTTTTAAACCTGCTTCACTTTGCTCTGATTCGTTCCTTATCTTTAAATTAAATACTGGTATTCCCGCAGGTGTAAAGCGCTTAGTATCTAAGTAAATAATTTCACCGAAAAGTGAATATTCATTCAAGGACTATACTTCTTCCTTTTTTGTTTCAGCTTTAGGTTTAGCTTTTATTTCAGCTTTAGGTTCAGCTTTAGGTTCAGCTTTAGGTTCAGCTTTAGGTTCAGCTTTTATTTCAGCTTTAGGTTCAGCTTTAGGTTCAGCTTTAGGTTTAGCTTTTATTTCAGCTTTAGGTTCAGCTTTTATTTCAGCTTTAGGTGCTGCCTTTTCATCACCAACTAAAGATTTAGATTTTTCTTCTTTCATCATAGGTGATTGCGCTGTAATTGCTATCTTGGTAGCAAAGACTAAATGCCTAATAACTGCGTCATTGAATTTAAATCCATGTTCTAATTCAGCCAATGTTTCAATAGAGCATTCTATGTTCATTAAAACAAAGTGAGCTTTGTGGATTTTTTTGATTGAGTATGCAAGTTGTCTCCTACCCCAATCTTCTAAACGATGAATTTTTCCCTTGCTTGCACTTATTTGCGCTTGATATTTTTCAATCATGGCTGGGACTTGCTCGCTTTGATCAGGATGAACAACAAAAACTAGTTCGTAGTGTCTCATAGACTCTCCTTGTGGTTAATAGCTTCCAACATTATTGTTGTGAAGCAAGGATTAAAAGAAAAAACATTATAATATTTTTTATAATAAAATCAATGGCTTTATGGTTTAAATTTTGTCTTTTATATCTGCTCCATATATTTTCTCTTTAAGATATTTGACTTGATCTCTTATTTTTCCAGCATTCTCAAACTCAAGATTCCTAGCGGCTACTTGCATTGTCTTTTGGAGCTTAGAAATTTCCTTGATAATTTCTGGCTCTGAAAAATCTTCGTACTTGCGATTTTCTTTTTTTTCTGCCTGAATACGCCTATGTTCATCTACATCTTCAAGCCCATCAATAATATCTTTGATACGTTTTTTTATACCTACAGGAGTAATGTTATTGTCGAGGTTAAACTGTATTTGCTTTTCTCGTCGGCGTTCTGTCTCATCAATTGCTGCCTTCATACTTCGAGTAATTCTATTCCCATAAAAAATTACCTTACCATTTAGATTTCGTGCGGCTCTTCCGGCTGTCTGTATTAGTGAGCGCTCAGACCTTAAAAATCCCTCCTTATCTGCATCTAGGACAGCCACAAGTGACACTTCAGGAATATCGAGCCCTTCGCGCAAAAGATTAATACCAACTACTACATCAAACTTACCCAACCTTAGGTCACGGATAATCTCGACACGCTCAACCGTATCAATATCAGAGTGAAGGTAGCGAACTTTAATGCCATTTTCTGTTAAATAATCTGTTAAGTCCTCTGACATTCTTTTGGTTAGGGTTGTGACTAAAACCCTCTCCTCAACTTCAACTCTCTTCTTAATTTCTCCAAGTAAATCATCGACCTGAGAATCAGCTGGCTTTACATAAATTTTTGGATCGATTAATCCAGTAGGCCGTGCCACTTGCTCTACAATAATCTGCGCATGAGTTGCCTCGTAATCTGCCGGAGTTGCTGATACAAAAATACATTGAGGCAGTATTTTCTCAAACTCCTCAAATCGTAAAGGACGATTATCATGGGCCGAAGGCAATCGAAAGCCATAGTTAACAAGATTTTCTTTTCTAGCTCGGTCACCTTTTGACATACCACCAATTTGAGGGATTGTTACATGACTTTCATCAATAACCATAATTGAATTCTTAGGAAGGTAGTCTAATAATGTAGGGGCTGGTTCACCTGGTTGCCTTCCTGATAAATGCCGAGAATAATTCTCGATACCCTTACAAAAACCAATCTCATTCAGCATTTCAAGATCAAATTTTGTTCTCTGCTCGATGCGTTGCGCTTCTACAAGTTTATTTTCAGCGACATATTCCTTTACCCTCTGATTCAATTCAACTTTTATTCGTTCAATCGCTCTTATTGTTGTCTCTCTTGGTGTAACGTAGTGGCTAGATGGGTATACTGTGAAACGCTTAATCTTGTCGAAGACCTGTCCAGTAAGTGGGTCAAATGAAGTTATAGACTCAATAACATCATCGAATAAGGAAACTCGAATTCCAGTTTCTGAGTTTTCAGCTGGGAAAATGTCAATAACATCCCCCCTAACTCTGAAACATCCTCGCGAAAAATCAAAATCATTGCGCTCATATTGCATAGACACTAAACGTAAAATGATATTTCGCTGGAGTAGCTTTTCCCCAGTCTCTAAATAAAGAACCATACCCTGATAATCAACTGGATCACCAATACCATAAATTGCCGACACAGTAGCTACAATTATAGAGTCATCTCTCTCTAATAAAGCTTTAGTAGCTGATAACCTCATCTGCTCAATATGCTCATTAATACTTGAGTCTTTCTCAATAAAAACATCCCTACCAGGAACATAAGCTTCGGGCTGATAATAATCATAATAAGACACAAAATATTCAACCGAATTATTTGGGAAAAACTCTCTAAATTCAGAATATAACTGAGCAGCTAATGTTTTATTAGGAGCCATAACAATTGCAGGGCGACCTGTTTTCGCAATAACATTTGCGATGGTATAAGTTTTTCCTGATCCTGTGACACCCAATAATGTCTGAAACTTTTCCCCCTGATTGATGCCCTCGGTTAGACGTTCAATTGCATTCGGTTGATCGCCTGCAGGCTCGAATGGTTTAAATAATGTAAATGGACTGTTTGGAAATTTTTGATTCAATGGTATTAGCCTAAAAAAATACGTAATTTTAACAGGTTGAGAACTTTAATTGTTATGATAAGTCTAGAAATAATACCAATATAAAAAGATCAGTTATTTATGAAATATATAAAAATTTTCCTACTATTACTCATAGCATTTTCAACCGGGAGCCTTGCATATGATCAAAAAAAACTGATGCATGCATGGACTTCTGTAGTAATGGTTAGAGGCTATACCGACTCTGGAGCATTAGCATATGGATCAGGTGTAATTGTCGGAGAAAATGAGATTATTACCAACTGTCATGTTTTGAGAAATACAAAGCAACCTTGGGCCTCCCAAGGAGATACTAGTTATTCTATTACAGAAGTTAGGGCTGATCGCTGGCAAGATTTGTGTCTACTTACAGTTTTTAATATGAATAGAATTCCTGTTCCAATTGGTGATAGTAAAAATTTAGTTAAGGGACAGGAGTTAGCTAGTATAGGTCATTCACATGGTGCGCCAGTTCCATTAACTACAGGTGGCTATGTTATATCTACCTACGAATCAAATGGTGGACGAATTATTAGAAGTAGCGCTAAATTTCGTATGGGAGCCAGTGGTAGTGGTTTATTTGATATGGAGGGAAATTTAGTAGGAATTAATACTTTTAAGACTACTGGATATGGCGCATATTTCTCAATGCCTGCTGAATGGATACATCGTATAAGAACATTGCCAGCAGAAGTAAAATTTCCTATTAATGGAAAGGCGTTGTGGGAAGAAGCAGAAGAGACAAAGCCGTACTTTCTTAAGATTGCAATTCCAAAACTCAAAGAAGACTGGAAAACTCTAAAGAGCATCACAGATGAATGGATAAAAACAGAAAAAAATAATACAGAGGCCTGGTATGAAAATGGGTTGGTAAATGAAAAATTAAATCATATGGACATTGCCAAGATGGCTTATGAAAAAGCCATTAAAATTGACCCAAAAAATACAGATGCATTATTTAAAATAGCAGTTATTATGAACAGTGAGGGTAACTTATCAAAAGTTGAAAGTATAAAGTTAAAGCTAATGGATCTTCACCCAGCAAAAGCTGATGAACTTAATGAAATAATCACATGCAAAAAAGATTGTTAAAAGTTTATTTGTGTATTGCATTTTTTTAAGTAAAATCTAAATTAACTAAATTTAATTTTTGGAACAACCCTTGGCAAAAATCATATTGTCTTCTTGTATTAATAGAATTGAAGAATCGCCAACACTCGCAATCACAGCCAAGGCCTTAAAACTCAAATCTGAAGGCAAAGACATTATTGGTCTTGCTGCTGGGGAACCAGATTTTGATACCCCTGACTTTATAAAAGAAGCAGCGATCGGAGCTATTAAATCTGGCTTTACAAAATATACCGCTGTTTCAGGAATGCCCTCTCTTAAATCAGCCATCGTCGAGAAATTTAAAAATGAGAATGATTTAGATTTCAAAATAGATCAGGTGATTGTAGGCGTCGGCGGAAAGCAATGTATATTTAATTTATGTTTAGCTCTTCTTGAGCCAAATGATGAGGTAATTATTCCAGCGCCTTATTGGGTTTCATATACAGACATTACACAATTGACTGGTGCAAAACCTGTCATTATTCATTGTGGAATTGAGCAGTCATTTAAGATGATGCCAGAACAATTATCTTCAGCTATTTCAAATAAAACCAAGCTTATTTTTCTCAACTCACCATCAAATCCGACCGGTGCCGTTTATAATGAAGCAGAATTACGTGGTCTTGCAGATATTTTATTAGAGCACCCGCACGTATTTATTGGTACAGATGATATCTACGAACATATAAGTCTGGATGAAACTCCCTTCATGAATATTTTAATGGTTGAGCCAAAATTAAAAAATCGAGTTATCGTTCTTAACGGGGTATCGAAAGCTTATTCAATGACAGGATGGCGGATTGGTTATGCCGCTGGTCCTAAAGAAATTATTAAGGCTATGGGAAAATTACAATCTCAATCAACATCAAACCCAACATCAATTTCGCAAGTGGCAGCTGAAGCAGCATTACGAGGAAATCAGGACTGCATTAAACCAATGATAAAAGCATTCAAAGAAAGACATGCATTTGTATTGCAAGCTTTAAATGAGATTGAAGGGATTCAATGTATCCCTGCTAATGGCGCTTTTTATGCGTTTGCAGATGCAAGAAATGCAATTAAAATTCTCTTTTCAAAAAATAAAATTCCAAGTCCTAATGATTTAGCTTTTTCAGAATTTCTTTTAGATACTACGGGAGTTGCTATTGTCCCAGGTTCAGCATTTGGCTCTGAGGGATATTTTAGAATATCATTTGCGACATCAATGGAAAACCTTGTCGAAGCATTAAAAAGAATTAAAAATGCTATTGAGAATTAAAAATAGAACCATCATTGTTGCTTAAACTGTTAATTTTGACTGTCGGAAAGTTATCATTAATATACTCTGCTAATTCCTTTGTAAGCTTAGAGGTAAGGTGTATATTAGTATCAAAATTTCGTTCTAAAATTAACCCACCATCCTCATAAATTAAGTTAGATATTTTATCTAAACTATTGTATTTAATAGTTAAATTATAATAATATAATGAAATAAAATTTTTCATATTGGTGTCTGTTAAAGCCATCATTCCAGCCTTAGTGTAAGCCCGTGCCAAGCCTCCAGTACCAAGATTTACCCCCCCATAATAGCGGACAACTGCGATTCCAGAATTTACAATCTCTCTTGTCTCTAGAATTTTTAGCAAAGGTTTTCCTGCTGTGCCTGAGGGTTCCCCGGCATCGTAAAAGTATGCATCTGTACTATTATTTGATCTAATTTGATAAGCATATACAACATGATTTGCTGTTTTATTTTTACGTGAAATTTCAGCAATATCTTTAAGAAATGATTCCCTAGAATCACCCATTAACGTATATCCAATAAATTTTGATTTATTTACAACCCATTCCTCTGAGGTCTTCGATTCAGAAAATATCAGCAATACTAACTTAACCCTTGAATCTTACCATCGGTGACAGTCATTGAATTACTAGCAGGAATTTTTGGTAATCCAGGCATTCTCATTACATCCCCGCAAATTGCAACAATGAAACCTGCACCCCTAACTAGATTGATCTCTCTAACTAATAGGTTATGGTTTGATGCTGCCCCTCTTGCTGAAGATTCTGCTGAGAAAGAGTAAGGAGTCTTTGCTATACACACAGGAAAATGAAGGCAGTCTTTAGGAATACTATCTATTTGTAATAGCGCCTTATCTTCGAAGGTAACAGCACTTGCATGATAGATTTTTTTTGCAATAACTTCTAACTTCTCCTTGATAGAAGCATTATCTGGGTAAAGCAGTTTTAACTGCTTCGTTGGCTCATTTTCAGTTAGAGATATAACTTTATTTGCTAAGGCTTCTGCCCCTTTCGGACCATCACCCCAATGTGTGCATAGTATCGCTTCAAATCCAAGGTTTTTGACCATACTTTGAACTAACTCTATTTCAGCAGCCGTATCAGTGTTAAATTGGTTGATAGCTACAACTACATTTAAACCGTAATGTTCATTACAGTTCTGGATATGCCTAGAGAGATTCTCGAATCCTTTTTTAAGTGCGCCTATATTCTCTTTGGTTATCTGATCTAACTCAATTCCACCGTGGAATTTTAATGCTTTGATTGTTGCAACAATAACAATTAAATCTGGAGATAAGCCAGTTTGACGACATTTAATATTGATAAATTTTTCAGCGCCTAAGTCAGCGCCAAATCCTGCTTCAGTAATAACGTAATCAGCTAAATCCATTCCCATTTTAGTCGCTGCAAATGAATTACATCCGTGAGCGATATTTGCAAATGGACCTCCATGAATCAGAGCGGGAGTGCCTG
>Ga0307998_1001452_pt1 | contig 12745 bp, 5 predicted proteins | sample Davwhametageno37_FD_203147 | JGI IMG/M metagenome (GOLD analysis project Ga0307998, IMG submission 203147) | Marine microbial communities from Davis Island wharf, Antarctic Ocean - #37 | ecosystem: Environmental > Aquatic > Marine > Unclassified | place: Antarctic Ocean: Davis Island wharf...
AGAGGGCACCTACGGCCGCATCGCACCAAGATCTGGACTGGCTGTAAAGCATGGACTGCATATTGGCGCAGGGGTAATTGACACTGACTACACGGGGGAGATCAAGGTGGTCATCTTCAACCACAATAGCAAGAAATACAGCATTAAGCCTGGGTTCAGGATTGCTCAACTAATTCTGGAGCAGTGTGTTACCCCAGAAGTTGTTGAGGTTGATGACCTCGATGCTACCGAACGTGGTAGCAATGGGTTTGGTTCTACGGGCGTGACGGCACCCGTGCCCGTGCCTGCACCAATTGAAATTCCCTCACCCGCAGGAGACAGCCCGGAAATTACGTCCAATACAGCATGGGGTGATGTTGAAGATGATAATTAAAACTCACCAGCCTGTGAATTTTTGTCGTACTTACACTTCTTTTTCTTGTTATTCCAAGCGCAACGGCCTTCGGCCTTGCAGTTCTTTTTTTTAAGATCATTGCACTTATTGGGCGATCTTATCATCCACAGACCGAAGTATATAGGTGTTCATAGCGCCGTTCTGTATAAATGTCCTCTTCCCGGGGTTCTTTAAATGGAATGGAAGGCACTCGAGGTCGGCGCCTTTTTTCGTAAGTTCGAACCCATCACATTTGCCGTCCGGGCCTTTATCAAGCGCAGTGCATGACTTTTTACACGCATTTACTAAATTAGTGGTATTAACGCCGTCGGGCAGAACGAGCGGACCATCGCCCATATAACTACGCTTCGCACCACTAAGAACGTGCCCCCCCTTCTTTACGTACCTGGACGTGCCCGTTTTGGTTTCCCCCACCTCCTCGACCTCCTCGCCACCCACCGTAAGGCTGCTGAGTGTATACGACCCGTCGTATTTCGCCGCCAAGGCGTTAGCATCGCCCACACACGCATCGCCCTCCCATTTGCAACCGGTACGCTTGTTGCACGGGCCCTCGTTAATAAATTCCACGCACGCCTTCTTGGCAGCCTTCTTGGCAAGCTTATTGGCCTTCGTGAGCTCCTTCTTGGCCTTCGTGAGCTCCTTCTTGGCCTCCTTCCTGGCATCACTGGTGGGTGTCACCACACACCCATCGCCCTCCCAGTTGCAATCGGTACGCTTGTTGCACGGGCCCTCGTTAATAAAATCATTGCACGCCTTCACGACGGGTGGCACCACCCCCAAGTTGCCATCATCGTCCACACACCCATCGTCCTCCCATTTGCAGTCGGTACTCTTGTTGCACGGGCCCTCGTTAATAAAATCATTGCACGCCTTCACGGTGTCATCGTCGGTCTCATCGTCAGTCTCCTCGTCGGTCTCCTCGTCGGTCTCCTCACCAGCCTTCTTGGCAGCCTTCTTGGCAGCCTTCTTGGCCTCCTCCTTGGCCTCCTCCTTGGCCTCCTTCTTGGCCTTCTTGGCCTCACCATCCTCATCAGCCTTCTTGTCTCCACCCATCAGTATCAGAATAGTAGCAAGAAGGAGAGCCCCTGCACCTCCATATAATGGGGCTTCACCCTGGAGTTTACCACCAGCCTGAAGCCCCATTATAGTGATACCGACTAACATCATAAAAATACCGAGAAGTTTTGTTGCACCCATTGTCTGGATATTGTGTTACTAACTAACAACATAAAAAATACGAGCATATTATTCTTAAGAACAGAATGGTCATTTTCCAGGCTATATCATGGCATGCATGCGATGATGAAACTACTGGTGAATATATTGTAAGGGTGTTTGGTCGTACAGAATGTGGCCAGTCTGTGTGTGTGAGTACACCCTTCCCTCCATATTTCTTCGTTCAGTCAACTGCTATGAACGAAGAAAAAATCGACACTGTTCGCAAGAACACATTCCAAATCCAGACAGTTAGGAAGAAGGACCTGTGGGGTTTCCAGAATAATGAGACCCACCTGTTCAAGAAACTTAATTTCAGGTCACTTGCTGACATGAAGAAAAGTGAGTATTCCCTTCTTAAGCAGAATGTCAGGATCTATGAATCGAACATAGACCCCTTTCTACGCATGATGCATCGTACTGGTATTAAGTCTACTGGGTGGTTGCAGGCTGAAGGTGACATTAATAGCGTCAGTAGGTGTGCCATCGACATTCATGTCGATAAATGGAACACTTTGCAGCCAGTTGACCGCGATGATATCGCTCCTTTCAAGGTGATGTCATTTGATATTGAGACTAACAGTAGTACTGGTAAATTCCCTGACCCCGAGGTTGAAGGTGATGCCGCCTTTCAGATTGGCTGCACGACCCGTATATGGGGAACTGATACTTATACTGACGAGGTGTGTTTCTGTTATAAGAAAACGTCCGGTCCTCGCACGGAATCATTCGACACCGAGTGTGCAATGCTTGAAGCGTTTGCAGAGCATGTTCGCAAAGTGGACCCCGATGTCATCACTGGTTACAATATATTTGGGTTTGACCTGCGGTACATATACAAGCGTGCGCAGATGTTTGCAAGGTGCTCCCACAAGTTTTACCAACTCGGGCGTCTCAAGCTTGAAAAATGCGAGCTTGTTACGAAGCGACTGTCGAGTGGCGCCCTGGGTGACAACGTACTTAATCTGATACCAATGAGTGGCAGGTATGTATTTGACCTGTTCCACGAGATTAAGCGTGAGAAGAAGTTGGATTCCTATTCACTCAACAATGTCTCAAAGCTGTTCCTTAACGATACCAAGATTGATATGCCGGTGAAGGAGATGTTCAGGCGTTACAGGGAGGGTACTCCTGATGAACTTGGTGAAGTTGCGGATTATTGTATTAAGGATACTCTTCTGCCTCACCACCTGTTGGACAAGTTGTGTATGTTCACCAACCTTCTTGAGATGGCGAAGGCAACCTGGGTTCCTCTGAGTTACCTCTCTGAACGCGGGCAGCAGATTAAGGTTTTCAGTCAGATTACCCGCAAGGCGAGGGAGTTGGGTTTTCTTGTGCCGACGATCAAAAAGAAATATAACCCGAATGACGACGATAAGTACGAGGGTGCAACTGTTCTGGAGGCTCACATAGATGCTTATTATCGGCCCATTACGGCTCTGGATTTTGCTTCCCTCTACCCGAGTATCATGATGGCCCACAATTTGTGTTTCTCTACGCTTGTCATGGACCCCGTCTACAGAAACGTGGCCGGTGTGAAGTATGAAGACTTTGATATCAATGAGCGGTCCATGTGCCGTGCGTGTTCTGGGAAGGGTTGTGATGAGTGTGGTAATACCGGCGATAAGCACAAGGTGGCTACCTATCGCTTTGCACAGGATGTTCCGAGCCTGTTACCCGCAATTCTGGACGAACTCAAACAGTTTCGCAAGAAGGCTAAGAAGTTGATGGCAGAGCACCGCGGCACCCAAATGGAGGAGGTGTACAACGGTCAGCAATTGGCATACAAGATTTCGATGAACAGTATTTATGGTTTCTGTGGAGCCAAGCGTGGCATGCTTCCCTGTGTACCGATTGCTGCCTCTACGACGTGCCAGGGGCGTAATATGATTGGCATGACCAAGAAGTGTGTTGAGGAGAATTTTCCAGGTGCCACTGTGAGGTACGGTGATACGGACTCTGTTATGATTGAGTTTGACTGCAAGGGTATGGAACAACCCGAAGCTATCAAGCACAGCTGGAGACTTGGGGAAGAGGCGGCAGAAATGTGCAATAAACTGTTCAAGAAGCCAAATGACCTGGAACTTGAAAAGGTGTACTGTCCTTACATTCTGTACTCTAAAAAGAGGTACGCGGCCAAGATGTGGACAAAGAATAGAGCGGGTGAAATGGAGATGGAAAAGATAGACGTAAAGGGTCTGCAGATGGTGAGGCGAGACAATACCCCCTATACCCGGGAAGTCTGCCAGCAAGTTCTGGAGAAGATCTTAGAATCTAACGACCCTGGACCTGCGATTGAATGTGGCAAGCGGATGGCCCAGAAACTTATTGATGGGGAGGTTCCAATTGAAAAGTTGACGATGTCTAAGTCGCTGTCGGACAAGTATAAGGTCAAGGACGAGCCAGACTGGAACTATAGTAAAATGGTTGAAGGAGAAAAGCAAGTTATCCCTTCCCAGCCACACGTGCAAGTGTTGGAGAAAATCAATGAACGCACACCCGGTGCACACCCACACACTGGGGACCGTGTTCCGTTTGTGTTGGTGAAACACGAGGACCCCCGGGCGAAGATGTTTGAAAAGGCGGAAGACCCCCAATACGCGAAAAATACAGAAGGTGTTGAACTGGACTACAACTACTATTTCACAAATCAGCTCAAAAAGCCGATCGAAGACTTACTGGACCCCTTAATCCACGGCGAAGATATATTTGCAACCATGATGCCTCCCAAGCCCCCCAGGAGGCAGAAACCTGCTCCCAAAAATAACCGAACAATTACTGAAATGTTTAAAGCCAAGGACCGTTGTATTGGTAAGTAAAATGTACGTCCCCAGTGTCGATGACTTCGAGAAGCTCACCGACATAGAGGCACAGGTATATATCGGTGCGGTCATGGGTGCGTACAACCAGGCTCGTATGTCGAGGTTTATCAAAGCATATTGCAACCAGAATAGGCTATCTCGTTATACCTACGATAGCATGATGACGCTTTCTAACGTGCAACCACACTACATAAATACATGCAAAGCCACTGTGATGCACACAGGTGCTATTTGCACACGGTGTGCTCTACCAGAGTATGGTGGAGTGTTCTGTGGGTACCACAAAAAACATTATGAAAAGTATAAACAGGAACAGGAAAATAAGAAAGAAAATAATGTTGTGAAGAAAAATAAAAAGGGGACGAGGTTAGAGATATAGGCCCTATAGTATATAAGTACAAATATGAGCAAAGAACAAACCCTATTGAAGAGTCTCTCGGGGTTTTACAGTGATACTGGCAACCTTGGCATTTTGAAATCTATTATCCACAAGACAGACAATGTGTCGCTGCGGTCGATAGAGTGGTTCGTTACGAACCATTCTAAGAAGAATAAGGTGAGTTATACTACTAAGAATGGGAAGAAGTTTATTGTACATATGGCATATAAGAGCAGCCTCGACGGGTATAGTAAGAAGTTATTTGATCCATTTTGTAGGACAAATCGTATAGAATTTAATGATATCACCACAACCGTCGCACAACTCAATTTCATCAAATGGTGCATAGAACATGACATCATCGAATATATTAAAAGTAACATTACAAAAATGAAAGGCTCGCCCTTGAATCCTTAAATTCTAAAAACCGGTATCCATACGCATAGGCATGAATCGTAACATCCCTACTCGTATCGACCTGCTCAATCGCCTCACTTGACTGAATCGCACGAAGCAGGAAGGAAAAGAATGTCTTGTTGGAAGAAAATCCAGACAGATTAAGGCTACCTTCTGGATCCACCTTGCCGGGGTTCATACTAAAATTATAATTATAAATATTTTTATCCACAGAGGTTAAGTCACTCTTTAAACTCTGATAGTATTTGTAGAATTTCGCATCTCCAAACCTCTCTATCTGGGGAACGCCATCTATGAAGAAATCACTCTTCTCAAGTGGCTCGAAATATAACCTATCTGACTCTTTTGTGGATACTACCGTACTAAAATTGTACCTATGGAGAAAATAGGCCGCGTCGGTTTCGTTTTCAAACTGTTCACTACGGAACACCCAATGTATTGATTTAACGGGGAAGTCTGCAACTATACCCTCATACCTCTGTTCGGTATTTATTCCCAATTGGAATTGCTGTAGGGGGAGCTTTTTTGATGTTTCTATCATGACCTTCTGGGGTGTGTTCATCATGTACATTCTTTCATCCTGGGAAATCGTAGCTTCCTCTGTTATCACAAACGTATCAAGGTAACTTAAATCTATACTTTCAGAAGTATTTGAAAAATATTCCTTGGGGTAGAATGTTACAGATAGGGTTATGTCCTGGTCCTTCATTGCACATAATGGTAAATTGGGCTTGGTTGACCTCTTGCTGTCGCCAAGCATGGTAGAACTTGTTCGGTGGTTTCTACAGAAGAATAGGTCAAGTGGTATATACAGGTCAATTGGTCCAAAATTCACCGGACTATCTGGGAGGTAATCGGCGCCACCGTTAATCAGATATTTCAGTGACTCAAGTTCGTCTTCTGTTCGGTACACCTCATCCTTGATGATAGATAATATGTCATCTGTTTCCTGTATCAACTGCCCCCCAATGTGAAACTCCACCTTCTTAATAAGGGACCGGCCCACGTTGTTCGCGTAGGTGCCACGGGGGTTGTATTTATTCATATTCACCTTTACCGGAAACACAGAACTGAATACATTTTCTTGGGTGTTGCTCGCGATACCATCATACCTGAAAGATGACAAACACGTTGATAACAATTTATCTGTGAAATTACTCGTAACACCACTGACTGGCCTTGTGCCATAATCGAGCTTATTCGCAATTATACCACTGTTGTGGGTACTATACATCACTACATTTCCACTTCGCCCAAGCGAATCACTCAATATATTGAAAGTTTTGGTGTTCAATTTTATTACAGCAGACTCTTGTACTACTCTACTGACCGCGCTACTACTATAGGTCACGTTAACAGCCACTGACAGGTCAGCCGGGTTGTAATTATCAAACGTTACCTGTATTGTGTCAGACACTTGTGTCGCATTCGAATTAGCGTCAAAAACGTTGCTGGTGCCCAACCCAGGCTGGATACTAATAACCTCTTTCGTACGCGACAATGTGGTGTTGCTGCCAAACGACAATATCACCTCATCGTACCACCCACGGTCTTTGCCATAAGTATTACTCACATTGCTAAAATACTTATAAACCTCAATATAATTATTGGAGTTGCCTTCATCATTACCTTCGGCGGAAAATGAAACAAGTGATAATTTGCGTTCAGCCATTTCTATACCACCCACTATACCCCTATATACACCATACTGGTAACTATCGGGAGAATTACCAACGGCAGGCGCGTACCTACTGGCACCATAGAAACACTCGACACTATCTACTCTACCACTCCGCACAATTTTGGATGGCAAATAATGCCTGTACATATCTTTGCCACCGGGTGTTAATACATCATCGGGCTGTGCGAAATTCCATGGAATTGTTGGTATATTGTCGGTGTCATACACAACACCGATACTCGGGTACCCGTTGAAGGCCCCTGCGACAAAGGGATTAAACTGGTTAGACAGTGTAACCGTGCAGTCGTTCGGTTCGGTGACGGGTACAGTGCCAATCGTGCCAAAATCCATCAAGTCATTCAGGTAATTAATATCCGAATAATCAACATTATATGTAGATACGTTCGACACCACCACATTTGCACGAGGGTGAGTATTCCCCGAGGGATTTGTAGTTTTAAAAGTCATGAAATTATTCAAAATATTAGAAGAATTTTGGAAATTTATTTCAGAACTGTAGGTATTTGAAGTTGTAGTATAATCATTATTAATTGCATCTCCTGCCCATACGGCCCCCAATCCCTGGCCATCCTGGGAATAATTATTGGTATAATCCTTGCCATTCCACCCGACGTCTATAACATTCCGGTCAGAATTGGTGGTATTTACATACCAATTCTGGAATTTCCCTTTGTTCTCTATACTTGATAAACCAACTGACGTGAGAACGTTAGACTGCTTTATCCCTATCTGCATCGTATTGGTTGACCGTGAATCTTGGATGTCCAGTATGGGTACGTTACGGCTGGAATAATACACACCAGACTTTATAACCGGTATGTCACCCGGACTTGTTAGTCCGACGAATACTGCATTGCTCAATTCTTTGGGTAAAAACAGTTGCAAGTTCGTGTAAGACCAGGTGGCATTGGACAGCATGCCAAGTGAATAAATATTTGATACTGGGTGATTCGCAGAATCATAGCCACCCACTGAAACCACGCGTTGGTTATAACTACCAACCGCGTTAAATGTCAGCCCGGTCACATCAATACCAGAATCATCACCAGTAACTACCACAGCGTTTGTTGTTGTGTCAATGTAAGAAATATTAGATGTCCCTGTCATGTACATTCGCTGGTAGTATGGGTCATGCGTCAGGGTCATATTCGGTGTCCCTGTCCCTGTAATTGTTTCCGTTGAATATGCATTCGATGTGTCGGTGATATAGCCATTATTGGCGCCATCGAAAAAATACAATTTACTCCCCAGTGCAAAAGTTGGTGTACAAACAACGGGGGAAATAGTAACCCCGAGGGATACACTGTTCCATGTACGCCCAGTCAAGTCGTAATAATACACCCCAGAAGAATTGGCAGAACCATCCACACCCCCACCAACGACAAATAATTTCCCGTTAATATGCTGAAAGCCTGGGCAATAAATAGAATTGGTAGCACCCGTAAACCCCGTGGATTCAAGTTTCCACTGGTTTCGGGTTGTGTGGGCAGCGGTGTCAAAATCTATATACCGCAAAACCTTGGTACTCCCAGAGTTGGTGACAGGGGCAAAGACAAATAATTTGTCAGAACTGAACGCACATTGGGCGTGCGACACGGGTTCTGGGTATGCCAACAGGGCAATGGTTTCTGCCTTCAATGATCCAGGTGGGGGGCCTGGCGGGTAGGTATCATACTTGAACACACTGGTAATCCTGCTACCACTGCCATCTATACCACCCACACAGTATAAGTTTGATTCGTACTGTGCAAACCCCATAGAGTAAATAAGGCGCTGGGAATCCACATATGCGTCGGTGTCGCCATAGGTGATTCCACCATTGTATGATATATTTGAATACGTGAGAAGGTTAGAAAACAGCGGAGTGGCCGTGGATTGCCCATCGATACTGATTGTATCTGGGTAGGAATCCAGTGTGATAGTAGTAGTCGGGTTGTAGGTAGTTTTATAGGCAGTGTTGGCAAACAATGAATTATTGAGATACACAGCTGTATTTGACCGTGTGTATATTGTATTTGACTGGTAAAGGGGATTTGTTACAACACCGGTAGGCCCGCTATAGAGAGTTTGGGTACTGGCAGCATTCAGGTCAGGTAGATCATATTGGTCATCTAATGTAATCCCGTTGCTTAAGGTATCCCTGTACGACACACCATCGTTTCTGATAGAAAGTTTCACGTCCGAGAACTTAAATGGGGCTACGTCCGATGTGCCCTCGTAAATACGTTGGACCGTTGTGCCGATGACATTTGCAGTTGTATAATCATGATCGACCCCTATTGTAACATTCGTATTGCTGAATGTATTCAAATTAGAAAAATTTGCAGCATTTGATACTAAACTATCGCCACTTCTAAATACGAAAAGAGACGGCTCGACCAGTAAATCATACCCACCGACTATAGGAAATTCTAAAACTGGTGTAGGTGTAGAACCTACAAAATATTCTAAAGTTGCACTGATTTCTTTTGTATAAAGTAAATCAACATTCGCAATATTAGATGAATCTGGGTTATACAGGGTTGATAATGTTTCTGGGAGTAAGTCTGCAGTGGGTATAGTCACACTATTGTAAGTACCCGACAGTGAAATGTTAGAAACATTAAACGAAATATCGAGTTCTTCGCTTTGGTGGACTGTTAAGGGGTCATAAGTAACTGAATTCGTTGTCACGTTCATGTACCCATTGCTTTCAGACACCAGGACTGTACCCACATACTCTGTTGCTCTGGTGTTAGAATATAGTGATGATAGAGTGACGTTGCTCGTCAATATGTTAGGGTACGCAAGATTTGCAGTGGCTGTTAAATGGGAAGCCGTACCGTACACCACATTACTCATAACCAGGTGGGGTAATGCGTACACTTGACTACTCGGACCATTGCGGACGGTGAAGTTGGTTGCGGCATAATCGTTGCCGGGGTACTCAATGGTGGTAACACTGGATACGACATTGATATTGGCTGTTTCAAGGGATGTGCCGTTGTATACGTCGATGCGAGGGTAGGAGAAATAACACGACATGCTGGGCACATTATCAGATAATCTGCGTACTACCAAGTTACCCCTCGAAAGGGCCTCTAAAAATGATGGATCACCGGATATACCATCAGCCACAATACCCATAGGACTTCCTGTCATGAAGGACACCTTATTATTGTCCCACCCATCTATAGTGACCACAAGTTGTGGGCCAGTCCCATTGCCATGTATTTCCGTGTAATCTATTTCGCAAGCAAACGGGTGGGGGCCTGGGTCATCGTATGCACCGAATGCTGGTGTAAGCTCACAGGGTGTGACAAAACTGTTTCCACCCACTTGGCTCACACGAACCGCATAATTTAAATTGCTTGTATTATTGATGTATGCCAACCCAACTCCTATAACTGTGCTACGAGATTGGTTTGTGATTTCAAATAGGGGGTTATAAGACCCATCTGTTCTATAATCACCAATGTCTGTACTTACATCAGGCAAATAAACGTTTGAAAATTTGGAAGTTGGCGGGGTTGTTACATTGCCATTGAGAGGAAAAGTGGCCAATGGGTATACAATCGAAGTATTGGCATACAGGGAAATCGTACCCGTAGTAGGGTTTATTGTGGTAAGTTCCGTACCGGTGCTTGGGGTTGCATTATGGTCAGTTCTAAACAGTAGGTTCAGGTCACCAACATGCTCGTAGGAATGTTTGATGGTCACATTCCCGGTGTTATACCCATACCTATTCAGCATGACGTTGGATGACCCTATGGTATTCGAGAATTCACCTTGTGAATAGTATGTAAGGTCGAAGTTATTCCCGAGTTTCAGCTGCACACCAGGGCCATACACAGAGTTTGTGGTGATATTAGAAAGAATTCTGTTATCAGAACTGATTAAGGCCTGTACATTGGAGTACTGGACGTTGGCGTAGAAACGAAGGTTGTCGGGGCAGTCTATCGTTAACGTATTTGATGAGACAGGAAACTTGCCGTACAACGGTGTGACGTTGACTACAGATAATTTGTCGCCGTTTAGGGAACTGTAGTCTGTGTCATCCGCCGCGGCAAGTACCTGATGTCCCTCAAGTACAGTGGTTAATTCATAAACATTTGAAAATGTTGTTAAATTTTCCCGTAACTCAAATTGTCCATACACGTTCGATGCAGTGTGACGGTTCTTGATATGCATTTCCCTGAATCCACCATCTATGACAGTTGGGTTGTTGACCGGGGCTGCGATATTACTAACAGAAACAAATACGTTGACCTCAAAGTCCGCGTCTTTGGGGTCATTGATTGAACATATTTTCACAGTACCCTCCTTGGTCCCAACCTTGAAATCGTTAATAATGATGTACCCCGTGGGGACATTGGTTATCTGATTAGTTTCTCCTGTATACTGGTTATTGGAGACATTCTCATTCACCAGTGTACCACTACCGTCATACCGGTCCATGGCAGTAGGTCCGATTACCACTCGTTTGAGTTCGGAGTTCACTAACGAAATGCTACCACCAACTGGTACAGTTGCTGTCACCTCGGAAGGGAACTGTATGGTAACCTGCGATGCTTCAGAGTTCTCTGACAAAATTGGTAATTTTGTTTTGAGGTACATGTTGGAAAGTACATCCCCCATCTCCTTTGTCTTAAAGACGTGTTTGACGGTGTTACCCAGGTAGGTGGTACTGGGTTCTCCTAATTGTGTGCGGCGTTGGAAAGTTGCGTTTGGAAAAGCAGTTTGATTTTTTTTTACAAAATAAGATTCATCGCCAAGTAAATAATTCGCGTCCTGCGACCCTATCGCATCCAGTGACAGAACAGACCCCGATAATGTCTTTCCTCTAATCGACTCGTCTGCCATTACTACTATTTTACTTTATATTTTTTAAGTCATTAACCCACAGGTCCTTGAAAGATAACTTCTCGAGCTCGGTGACCTGTGACTTCTTCTCACTTTCCTCTGCATTGAGTCTGCTAATAGATTCCTCTGTGTACTGGCTTGTCTTGATGTTCATCAAGTACTCGTAGTTCCCCTGATACTTCTGGAACTTGTGATTCAATAAGTCCTTGTCGATGTCCACACGCTTGCGCTTGAATACTATGAAATCCCCGTTCACCACCATTCTCACGAATCTCGCCTTGTTTGAAGCCACCGCGGCCTGTGCTTTGAAGTCCTTGAGCATGTTGATTTTGCGCTGCTTGTAGTGCTTCACACGGTAACCCACATAATCTGCAATGATAGCCTCGGCCGTAGCGTACTTCTTCATGCCAGTGGGGGTCATAAGCCACATATTACCGGTGTTGATGTTCTTTGTAAGGCCCAGATCCTTTCGGGGGTCGTTGCCAGTGAAACCATGAATGGTGAACTTGGGGTGGTCCTCCGTACTGTGGTTGTCATAGTATTTGATCTTGCCCTTCTCCACCTGTACATCCAGGAACTCCTTGTAATCCTGTGTCCATTTCCCGGGGGGGAGCTCGGTAATGGTGATAGTACCGTTTGCAGCCTCCTTAAATGTGCCCCCCATCACCCAGGTGGTATCGGACTTCTTGTAGACTGTGCCCGTGAACCCCTTGTACCACGGGGTCATTGGCTTCATCGACTCACCCGCAATCACTGCGTTAATGTTAGCCTTAATATCGGCAGGGTTGTAGCACGGCACCTGTGTGCTGTAGCCAGTACCAATGCCCTCGGCACCATTGACCAGAATCATGGGCAGGACAGGCATGTAATATTCTGGCTCGATAGGCTTGCCATCATCCTCAAGGTACGTCAGGGTGCTGTTGTCGCGCTGGTCATACATGCGAGTTGCCACGGAAGAAAGTCGAGTAAAAATG
>Ga0307998_1001453_pt1 | contig 12741 bp, 11 predicted proteins | sample Davwhametageno37_FD_203147 | JGI IMG/M metagenome (GOLD analysis project Ga0307998, IMG submission 203147) | Marine microbial communities from Davis Island wharf, Antarctic Ocean - #37 | ecosystem: Environmental > Aquatic > Marine > Unclassified | place: Antarctic Ocean: Davis Island wharf...
TGTATTTAAAGTTCTGAGGTGATCGTTGTCTTCTTTTATTGGGCGATTTCTTCTTTGTACCAGTCGTAATAACCTTCATTAGATATATTATCTTAGATTATTATCTTAGATTATTATCTTAGATTAGATTATTATCTTAGATTAGATTATTATCTTAGATTAGATTATTATCTTAGATTAGATTATTATCTTAGATTAATCCTCCATAATTATTCTTTTCACCTCTTACTGATTGCTGGTGTAGTTTTATTTCAATTACCAATCTATTCTTACACAGGTCATCATCTTGGAAAAGGGTTAGTAATATATTAGTAATATTTCCATCCCCCGGGTATTCATCCCCACTATTATCACAAAGTTGTTTCAATGATTGTAATATGAAAGTTTTTATATGATCTTTCCGTTCATCATATAATGAATGTATCACATCATTTATATCCTCGTCTGGAATAAACGATATATTTCTTTCACTTAAATATTCATTATAATTAGTTTTCACGTAAAAGAATATCAAATCTCTAATATTTTTCTGAAGGCTCATTGTAAGTTAAAGATACTAATATAATTATTTTTAAACTTAAATAAGTTTATTTCCGGTTATTAATTATCTGTGATTAATTAAATGATAAAATATTGCTATCAGTTGTATAATTATATTCGATTAATTTATTCGGTAAAATGTTATATTAATGAGCATAACAAGTCCGGTAAACATGATATATTATTAATAGATGATATAGTTACTAGGATAAAGGCTTGCGGTTCTGTTGCGATTAAATTCACACAATGGGTATGTCCGAAGTTAGAGACCATGTATTTGAATGAGGTAGATATCTTAAATAATGATAAACCATTATGGCTTATGAAACTCGAATGCTTTTACGAAAATTGCTCGGATCACGAAATTCAATATACCTTCAATCACTATAAAAAGATTTTTAAAACCGATCTGAATGAAGATTATGAAATATTAGATATTATCGCTTCTGGTAGTATAGGTCAGGTTTATTTAATTCAAGATAAACCACTTACAACTCATAGTAAAAAAACAAAATACGTTATGAAAATATTACATCCGGATGTTATTTTCGAAATATATTTCTTTAGACTATTTTATTCGGTTGTTTCAAAATTCTCCGCTATAAATCATATATTAAATACATATTTCCCCTTCGATATCAATAATTTTATAGAGCAATTTAATGAGCAAACTGATTTTATCAATGAATCAAACCATTTGCTCAAATTCAAAGAATATTACAAAGACAATGATTTAATTATTATACCAGAATTAATTAAAACCAGTAAATCGATAATGATAATGAGTTACGAAGAAGGTACTAAGTTTGATGATTTAGATGTTGATCAGTATAGCAAGTACAAGATAGCATTATTATTGACCTCATTTACGAAAAACAACCAGCATATCTTAAATTATCATCATGGTGATTTACATAAAGGTAACTGGAAGATTAGAAAAGATAGTGATAATTGTAAGTTGGTCATATATGATTTTGGTTTCTGTTGGTCGGTTCCTGCTCATAAAAAAACTGGGATTAATAAACTCACTCAAATATTCGAGGAGGCCGATGACAATCCCGAATCAATTAATATGGAACATATGGTTGATGTTTTGATGTTTCTTTTAATATATGATCTTAATGATAAGTTAACTGTAAGAGACAAAGTCAAATCATATTTGGATAATAATATATCGAAGATTAGGCCATGGGTTTTAAATCCTACACGACTATTCAAACTTATAGTTGATATATGTGTTTCAGAGGACTTATTAATAGATCCAATGTTAATTCAGTCTATTATTATTCTCATCCAGTGCCAGAAAATATTCGAAGAATTTCGAATGATAGGATCGGATAAAGTTGAAATTAAGAGTTATGAGGTATTTCGCTCTAAATATTTAGATTTTATAGCCTTATATAAGACATATGATATTTTCTCTGAATTATCTGAATTTTTATCGACTATACTAACCGAAAAACAAACAGATATTAATAATTTATTTGATTGCATCGAAATGCCCGATTCAATTAGATTGTTGGCCCTGAAATAAAAAAAATTTGATTTAAAATTTGGATATATATTTTTTAACAACAACCTAAAGTTTAGAAACGAGTTACTAAACAACCTAAAGTTTAGAAACGAGTCACTAAACAACCTAAAGTTTAGATATGATCGATAAAACCCATGTTGATCATATTATTCATAAATATTTCACACGTGAAAATATTTTAGTCAATCATCAAATAGAATCGTATGACGATTTAATTGATCATATTTTACCACGAATCATTTCCAATATATTCCCAATTAACGTCCCAGTTAAGAATTCCGATATTAAGGAGATTGAATTATCTGTTAATAATATACGTCTTGAGAGGCCATATTATACAGAGAAAAACGGATGCAGTCGCGTCATGACACCTACTATAGCCCGATTAAGGAAAGATACATATTCATTGAAAGTAATTGTCGACGTCATGATTAAACATCATGGTATAGAAATAAATGAAATAAATGAAATAAAAAATATCATCCTCTGTAAAATTCCGATTGTCGTCAAATCAAAATATTGTGTTTTCAAAGAAGATATCTATTCAGAATGTAAATATGATACTGGTGGATATACCATTGTTAATGGAAATGAAAAGGTCCTTATTACCCAAGAAAAAGTCGTTCCCAACGTAATTCATTTATATAACGCTCCCCATAATAATACAAGATATAAATATATTGGGGAAGTCAAATCGTTATCACCCGAATGTTATGGCGTTGTTAAAACTACGACTATTAAATTAACGAATCGTCCTTTACTATATGATAATACAATTCATATTAAATTCCCTAGGATAAAGAAAGATATACCTATTTCGGTAATTTTTAGGGCTCTGGGTTGTTTAACAGATAAGGAGATTTTATATCACATCATTGATAATGATGGTTCAGAGGTAGATCAGGTTATTACTAATATATTTCACAATTCACTTCTTAACAATGAAGATATATATACAGAAACTGATGCCGTAAGATATATTTCGAGTCATATTAATATAACTAATAATAGTTTTTCAGATGATATTAAGATAGATTATACAAATACCATCCTTAAAAAAGATTTATTACCTCATTTGGATAGCGATTATAAAAAAGTTCATTATTTGGGTATAATGATTAATCGTCTCTTAAAATTATCTCTAGGTTTAATTTCACCTAGCAATAGGGATAGTTATTTGAATAAGCGAATGGAAGTAGCAGGTGTTCTGATGGGTAATTTAATTTATCAGGGTATGAATAAAATTTCAAGGGATATTAAATTATATATCACAAAGAATATTAATCCTGATGTATTATCGGTTAAAGATAATCAAATTATCAATGATTTAAATATCAGTAAAATAATCAAGCCTAATTATATCGAAAATATTCTCAAAAGTGCTCTAGCGACAGGTAATTGGGGACTAAAAAATACAATTAATAGGCAAGGCGTTTCTCAAGTATTGAACCGATTAACATTTATGAGTGGCTTATCGCATTTAAGACGCGTAAGCACTCCGATTGATAGTTCTGGTAAATTAATTGGACCTCGCAAATTACAGAATACACAGTGGGGATACATATGTCCATCAGAAACACCCGAAGGTCATTCAATCGGTGTCGTTAAAAATTTATCAGTAACATGTGAAATTACATCAGATATAAATTCCATCCCCATTATTAATTATTTACAAGATCATTATATTGATTTATCGGACATTGATATTTATTCATTAAACAAAAATGATCATACTAAATTATTCATTAATGGAGATTTATTGGGATATATTGTAAATCCGACATCATTTGTTAAGGAATTTAAGTCTCTTCGAACAAATAAATGTATTCACCATCATTCATCTATTCATTGGGAGATTTTATTGAATTCTATCTATATTTTCACCGATAAAGGAAGATGTACACGACCACTCTTAGTAAACTGTAAAGAATTTAATTATGATTTATCAGAGTTTAAGAAGAAATCTTGGAATGATATCTTATTAACGAAACATATTGAATATATTGATTTTCATGAAGTTGAAAATACATTGATATCTATGTCATTTGAAGAGGATGATAGTTGCCAAAAGTACAGTCATTATGAATTAGATCCATCATTTATACTAGGGGTTTTATCATCAAGTATCCCCTTCCTCAATCACAATCAGGCACCCCGGAATACATATCAATCAGCAATGGGCAAACAGGCTATAGGTATCCCAATGACAAATTGTATGAAGCGTTATGATACATTCTCACATATTCTATATTATCCCCAAAAACCACTCGTGAAAACCAAAATGATGGATTATTTTCATTATGATAGTTTACCTAGTGGAATAAATGTGATCGTGGCCATCGCAACATGCACTGGGTTCAATCAAGAGGATTCTGTAATTATTAATCAATCGGCGATCGATAGAGGATTATTTTCATCGACCTTTTATAGGACCTACAAAGATGAGGAAAAGAAAGATCAATTAACTGGATTAGAAGATAATTTCTGTTCACCCGATAAAAGTAAATTGCTTTTCCCGAAACCGTGTAATTATGATAAATTAAATGAAAATGGTGTGGTTACTCCTAATACTTATGTATCATCCGATGATATTATTATCGGAAAGACCACACCTCTCTCTGAAAAAAATAAGGGATATATGTATCGCGATTCAAGTGTTTCGCCAAGATCGAATGAGAGTGGATTCATTGATGACAACTTAATCGGAATTAATAATGATGGATTCCGTTTCTGTAATACAAGACTAAGGAAAACCAAAGTACCACAGATCGGTGATAAATTTTCAAGTAGACACGGACAAAAAGGAACTTGCGGAATGGTTTATCGACAAGAAGATATGCCTAGGACAAAAGAAGGTATTGTACCTGATATTATTATGAACCCTCACGCTGTACCCTCAAGAATGACAATCGCTCAGCTATTGGAATGTATCCTAAGCAAAACCTGTGCCCAGCTCGGTTACTGCGGTGATGGAACCGGATTTAATCAGACCAATGTAAATGATATTATCAGAAATCTAGAGGCTTCGGGATATGAAGGAACCGGCAATGAAGTTCTTTATGATGGGTTCTCTGGTGAACAGCTGAAAACATCCATTTATATGGGACCAACGTATTATCAACGTCTTAAACATATGTCCGCAGATAAAATTCATTCAAGAGCAAATGGTCCCGTAGTATCTATGACAAGGCAACCAGCAGAAGGGAGATTATCACACGGAGGGCTCCGTTTCGGTGAAATGGAGCGAGATTGTATGATCGCTCACGGAGCTTCGTATTTCCTCAAAGAAAGATTGATGGACGTCTCTGATAAATATAGTGTTTATGTATGTAATGATTGTAAAATGATATGTACAGGGAATCCCAAAGAAAAAATTTATGAATGTAAAAAATGTAATAACTATGGAGACTTTACTAAAATATATATCCCGTACGCCTGTAAATTATTATTCCAAGAATTAATGGCAATGAGTATCGGTCCAAGATTTTTAACAGATTAATTATCAGAAGATTAATTATCAGAAGATTAATTATCAGAAGATTAATTACTTAAAATTATTATGAAGTGAATAATATATAGAGAATGTATCGATATTATCTTACAATTTCACCAGATACTACAACGAATCAGATCAATAATAATGACACGCCTCAGATGAGACCTAAACTAAAAGAACAGGAACCGAAGAAAAAGCAAGCCCCTTCACCCAAGACTTTAAAAAAGAACATCTCAAATGAAAATTTCATTAAATATCAGTGGGCATGGATAATATGATTAAATTTGATCAATCGTAATTTTTTTATTGTAAATCATTACTCATGAATACAGAAACAATCACCGAAACAATCACCGAAACAATCACCGAAACAATCACCGAAACAATCAGCAAGACACCTAAATTAAGATGTCATACATGCCGGACAAAATTAAAGATGATTCATTTCACGTGTAAATGCTCTCATATATTTTGTATAATTCATTTTAACCCTCATTCACACGATTGCCAATATGATTATAAAAAAGAAAAGGAAGAACAAATCATTAAAAATAATCCATTATGTCATACTAAAATGACAAAAATATAACTATTAAATTTGACTTTGTGAATTATTTTTTATCTATTAGATAAAAATGAATAATATTCTAATTATAGATAATGACTTGAAAGATAAAATTACCTTGTTACCAAGAGAAATACAAGCCAGGATCTGTATTTTTGTCTGGAAAGAATTCTGGAAAACATATGTTCCAAAAACAGCACAACCTCCATCATGGGTGAAGTACGCTAACCATGTACAGAAAGAGCTATGGCAATCTAAACTAAATAATATTCATTTCTTACATCTGCCATTTAATACCTTACCCGAAAATAAAAAATGGATCATGGGATGCCAATGTTATTCTTGTATCAATAATACTGAAGTCGATATTATGGAAAAACATATACATTATTTAGTTCAATATCGAGAACCGGATTATTTTAAAAGGAAGAGAGCAACTGAAAGCATTAGTTTATGGAATGAATACTATGTGTTTATCGGATCAACAACCCTTAAAGTATATGATCCACTTAGAGGTTCATATAAAGAAAATCGTTTTACAAAAAGACTAAGGGAAGGTAAACCATTCGTTTTCACGGATTATCCCGAACAAGATACTGAATACGTCGCCGAACACGCTCAGTTTAATTTTTGAAAATTTGATTTATAGATTATTTGTATAATTAAAAGAACAACGAACAAAGAACAAATAATTAATAAGATGTCTGCCGAATGCTTTTCGGGTGAATGTGGGTTCTGTAACTGCTGTACACGAACACATCATTATGTCAGTGATACAGACCTGGATGAACCCGATAAGAGAGCCTACGACATGGCTAAATTCATTTTGAAAGATGATATCCAAAAAGAGTTCGAAACCTATCATAAATCGATCGTGAGGCTCAAGAACTTATACAGCTATATCGAAAAATCAGAACAAGGGTTTACACCTTTCACCTTAAATGTTGAAAATTCCATTTTCACGCTTACAAATTCCTTTAAAAAATGTGATAGTGTTCTCTGTCGTATATTTCATAAACAGCTACATGAAAATATATGTAAACAATTCATCCATGATATACCTATTTATAGATCCACTTCAGATAAGCATTTCTGTCTAGTCTGTCTCAGGCGATCATAGACGAACAACATTGGGTGACATAAACGACCATAATTATTGTTCATTATTATTTTTTGTCTGTGTTCATAAATTTGATTTCATCCTATGATTGATTATCATACTACATATCCCAGAGCTTCCAGAGCTCCCAGAGCTCCCAAAGCTCCCAGAACTCCCAGAGCTCCCAGAACTCCCAGAGCTCCCAGAACTCCCAGAGCTTCCAGAGATCCCACGATGACCGCTCGAACGAACCAGTGCCTTTTGGCCTTGCAGTGGCGTGAGATCACCAGCCAACAACTCGAGAACACCAAGACGATGTGCGACATGATGAACGATGCACAACTACCCTCGGGTGCCGAGAAGAACAGTCAGGCACTGCTGACTTTCTATGGGAAGACGTGTCTGGTGGATAACGACTTGCCTAGCAATGTCAATGACATCGCTTCGTTCATCGCCACGGATTATGGATTCTTCAAACCACCGATCTATTACAGTGGTGGGGTATTTATCGTGAAATCCCCACCCACTCAGTACAGCACAACCGATATATCCTCGATGAAGTCACCAGAACTCAAACTTCATATCAAGGACTGGGATCCGGTCTATACTTCAGCACTGCTAGCGGTACCACGTAATGTATTGGTGACCATACTATTGGCACTCACGAGGACTAGCCCAACACTGAAGGTATTCCATTACCAAAAGAAGGGCCGTGTCGTTTCAGATTATAAGGTGGTAAAACGTACCTCAGCAGTCTACAACTCGATCAGGGCAAATGTACTCAGGGAAACACCCTCATGGATATACTCTTCCTCATCATCATCCTCATCCTCATCATCATCATCCTCATCCTCATCTTCACTTTCCGACTGGCTCCCATCCTCAGACTCAGACTCATCTTCACTTTCCGACTGGCTCCCATCCTCAGACTCAGACTCATCTTCACTTTCCGACTGGCTCCCATCCTCAGACTCAGACTCATCTTCACTTTCCGACTGGCCCTCTCTATCATCCTCATCCTCATCCTCATCCTCATCCTCAGACTCAGACTCAGACTCATCCTCAGACTCAGACTCAGACTCATCCTCAGACTCAGACTCAGACTCATCCTCATCCTCATCCTCATCCTCAGACTCAGACTCATCCTCATCCTCATCCTCAGACTCAGACTCAGACTCATCCTCATCCTCATCCTCAGACTCAGACTCAGACTCATCATTCACATCTATCTCATCTGTCTCATCTGTTTCATCTGTCTCATCAGACTCATCATATTGGGGGACTTACTTCCCTGCTGAAGAACTGTCGAGTAATAACCGTTCACCCACTGAACCAACCGTCATATCACCCAGGTACCTCAAAGGTGAAATATCATCCCATACCGCGCATAAGCTCAACCATATACTCTATATAAACAGGGATGATGGTGTCGAATTCACCGATGAATTGGAGTTCTAGAGGAATATCACTCATCATCATAAAATCAACTATAATCTTACACTTACCTCATTTTTTTTTGTCGCTTATTTTTGTCGTTGTTCATAAATTTGATTTCATCCTATGAATTGATTATCATACTACATACCATTGGCTTCCAGAGCTTCCAGAGCTTCCAGAGCTTCCAGAGCTTCCAGAGCTTCCAGAGCTTCCAGAGCTTCCAGATCTTCCAGAGCTTCCAGAGCTTCCAGAGCTTCCAGAGCTTCCAGAGCTTCCAGAGCTTCCAGAGCTTCCAGAGCTTCCATGTCCGCTATCACGCGCAACCCGGTCCTTCTCAACCTGACCAAGGAAAGAAGGGTCGCGATGATGGCCGATTACTCCGGTCTCCGGCAATGGGGTTGCGGTAAGGCACCCGTATGGTCCGTCGTGTCAGACCAAGATGACTGGGCCAGCACGACCATCCAGCGCTACTTCCGGGGATCGAAAGTCAGATTTTTCGATCCCCGGACAAAGCAGATGGGTTCGCAACCTCTCGGTCATTCCACCCTGAACGGAGCGCTTGACAAGATCAACTCTGAGCACGAGTTGTGGGGTGCCCCACCTCCTTACCAGAATGTGATAAGGGCACCACTCGGTTCTCGCATCATGAGGTCTGGGTCATACAGGATTGGGTTCTTAAAAGAGGGAGTCGAGTGTCGGAACTCAACGACTAAGGGGCATGTGATCAATTACCAAGAGGGTCGTAATAACCCTTCCCACCTCTTTGCCGAAGCAATTGTCGCAATATTTAGCATTCACAACAAGCCTCTCATGCCGATCTTCACGCATGCCAATGCTAAGTCGCTTAAACCATTATTTGATAAAGCCATCTTGAAGCTGGAGAGGGGGTCGTGTGTCTCTATATGGGGTGGCCAATTCACCAAGCTGAAACCCTCATCTCTCACCATCGATCGGATAAAAGAATGTCGCGTGAAATACGAATATTTCGTCCACCAAGAAGTCAATATGAATATCGACTCATCGATTAATACCCTTCTTAGTGAGCCACTGTACTGTACTGCGAAGCCTCGTTATCTAGGTTCGGAAGAACTGGACTTCGATGCCCTGGAATTGCGCCTCATGAAACTAATGGATCTCTAAGAAAAAAAAGAAAAGAAAAAAAGAAAAGAAAGAAAAGATAATTAACAGAAATACACTTTTTTTTGTTCATTAGGAATACACTAAGTCGGATATACTATCCACAGACTTTCATTGTGACAGCTCAGTACAGGTTGTGCTGGTCGCGGACAAATCTATGGCAACGAGGGGTCGCACAGCATAGCAGGACCTGACCTGGTCAGGTCCTGCCACCGAAGAATCCGGCTGATGGCCATATATTCGTCTAGATCGTCGTCCAACTCTCTAAATCTCCTTAGAAGCCATTCGGCGCGGGGACTGCCACGCCATACTTTCCATGCCTTCTGGATCTTTTCGGCTGATATTTCCTTCAAAAATTCTGAGCAGGTCATCTCAGTTGATGTACACGGTATGGGCACCAGATCACTCATAAACTGCTCGTTGTTGAGCATGGATCCAAATTCATCAATGACCAATGCTCCCCCATCTGGGCCAAGGGTGGGGCGGGACCAATGGTGAAATCCTATCAATGTACCATTCTCATCTAGGATCTCGGTTTCATTTTCAAGAGATCGACCATGATCCACTGTTCGGATTACTGATACAGGTCCACCGATGATATCATCATCATCATCATCATCATCATCATCATCTTCATCTTCATCTACTTCAACATCTTCTTCGTCATCGACTTCTACTTCAACATCTACTTCATCATCTTCATCATCAAGCCAATCAATGTTTTCAGTTTGGGTCGTCGGAATAAACTCATCCCGAATATCGATAGATACTTCTGGAAAATCAAGATCATCAACCAATGGATAAACCCATTCAGCATGATCGGCGGGGAGAGCACCGATCTTCTTGATTTCGGATAAAAGATATTTCAGCTTGAGAGCCCGACCGATCCACGCTTTTTCAGACTTCTGATAGATAGATAGTTCCCCCTCGGTGATATCCAGAGCATTCTGGAGATCATCAATATCGGTTTGCATCTCGAATGATTGAGCGTCGTGTGCTGTATCGAGGGCCTTTCTAATATCGTGGTATTCGAGTGAAAGTTTGCTATGAGTTTCTTTCATAGAGAGTATTTCTACATCCTTGGCCTTGATCCGTTCTGAATACGTCGAGTGAACCGACCGCAATTCTGAGCGGAGGGTATCGGCTTCAGTGATCACATTTCCTTCATACGTAAGACGTTTACGGGCCTCACGACGACCCTTGTTCTTAGATGGATTCTTGTTCACCGTTAGCCTTGCCTTCTTGACCTGATCACCTGGTCTTTCGAACCGTGTCAATACCGGAGTTGACGTCGCGCCCGTGACCGTCGCGTCGATAATGCGAGGGGCCCAGGTGGGCCTACCATTATGCCAGTTTACGTCAGGTTCCAGCAGGGGAACACCATGATAGTCAGAAGGGTCGTATTCGCTTTGCATTAGGTCTCTCAAGAACTATATTTCAGTTGTAAGTGTGTAATGAATAGGAAAATGATAATCAAATTTTTTTAAAGAAGATCACGATAAAAAGAACATCACGATGTTCTTACAATATAATATATACACTAAATAGAATGAGTAATGAAGGGGGGGAATGTGAAGAATTTATTGATGCTGAAATAGGGAATATTCCAGCTCAAACAGAAAGATTAATACTACAATGTGGTAATGGTGAAGGTGATGGTAATGGTGATGGTAATGGTGATGGTAATGGTGATGGTGATGAAGATGAAGAAGATGAAGATGAAGAAGATGAAGATGAAGATGAAGATGAAGATGAAGATGAAGATGAAGATGAAGATGAAGATGAAGATGAAGAAGATGAAGATGGTGAAGATGGTGAAGATGGTGGAGATGGTGAAGATGGTGAAGATGGTGGAAATGGTGAGGTTATGGATGAAGGCGGTGAAGGTACATTTATTAAGGGATTGAGAGAGAATATATCCAGGAATTCATTAGAAATTGCGGATCTAAAATTATCGAATGAAGAGAGGGCCACCAAGGAACATAAAGAGGCTGTGGATACACCACGTTCTCATACTCATTCTAATTCACATCCTGATAAAATACATCCCAAATACGTTTATGCCTCCGCGTTTGGAGAAGACCTATCATCCAACGATGGTTGGACAGATCTAAAACGATACCGATTTCAAAAATGCCTCTGGAAACTTAAATATAATAGGATTGTCAGTAGTTTTTATCTTGATAATCTTAGGGCTAATGAAGAACGAATGTCTTGGTTGATAGTAGTTATTTCGACAATGACCTCTGGATTAACAGTTGCTAACAACGTAGAAGGTGATGAAACAGCTATACAAAATTACAATACATATATTAATATCTTATTAACTGTTTCCTCAATGAGTACCTCTTTAATAGCTGCCTGGATAAAAAAACAAATGTTTATAGAGAGGATAAACTCCATCGATAAATTTTTGATCGATCTAAATTCCTTGTGTGAGGATTTGGAACTCCAATTATCATTGTTAAATACAGATCGTCCTAAATACGAAGAATTTAAGAAAAAATATCTTCCTCTAATGACACGATATTTAACAACGAATCCTATTATACCACCAGATGAATGGAAAAAATGTATCAGAGTAATAACAATAGATTATCCTGAATTACTAAATATCGATGATAGCGAAGATAATAAAATGTGGCCTTGGTATGGTGATTTTATATATGATATAACTGATGAAAATAGATATGATGAAGATATTCCCCAAGCAAGATATCCTACATCTTTTTATGAGGAATTTAAGAAAACACACAAAGATAAATTAAGATCATCATGTTGTGGCGGAGGTCCTCGGAAAACGGTTTATTAATAGATTTTTCGAATACATTCTTCTAATGAATAGTTATCTTTCTGATCAATTCTATAATTCTTCTTCTTATATTTCATATACTTACCATATGGTCCCAGACATATCTCTACTTTTGATTTCT
>Ga0307998_1001455_pt1 | contig 12738 bp, 7 predicted proteins | sample Davwhametageno37_FD_203147 | JGI IMG/M metagenome (GOLD analysis project Ga0307998, IMG submission 203147) | Marine microbial communities from Davis Island wharf, Antarctic Ocean - #37 | ecosystem: Environmental > Aquatic > Marine > Unclassified | place: Antarctic Ocean: Davis Island wharf...
CGAAAAAGAGTATTCAGCAAGTTTTACTTCCGAACTAAAAATAGCTTCGTCCTTTTTATTGCTCGTAAAAATAGAAATAGTTCTAACTTGATTTTCTTTAATGACTGAACTGTCAAAAAAATCGTGTAAAGTAAACCACTCCTTACCAGGGTCAAATTGACCATAGCTTTGAAAGGTGAAAAAGGAAACTAAGAAGAGAAAGACTAACTTCATTCACTCAACATTTGCGCCTTAGCCAACGAAATCTCACTTACAGGGAGTTGGCAAACTTTATTTTCACAAACAAAAATAGTACTTGCTCCTTTTGTCCATTTTAACTGCAACAAGGGGAGCGTACTTTTTCCATCAATGTCCATCAATATTAATTTATTCGGTACATAGTCCTGCTGTAATTCTGCTGCAAAATAAATTGCTTTTTCGCCTGTAATGGCAACTTCATAAAATGGTTCGGTATAGTTCAATAATAAAACTGCCCAATTACTGTACCCGGGTAAATAGTCATTTATTTTCGGCGCAATATTCCGAAGCATCTGAGTAGCCATTCCGTGATAATTCGCATCATCAAAATAAATCGCTAACGAAAATAACCCTTTCGCCATGCTGCTATTTGACGATGGAATTACATTATCCGAGACTTCAAATTTTCTCGCAATTAACGCAGCATCGTTTTTATTGGTAAAATAGAACATCCCACTTGTTGCGTCGTAAAAATTTTCGATAGAATAATCTGCTAGTTGTTTTGCTTTATCTAGCCAATCCTCATTTGCAGTTACTTCATATACTTTTATAAATGCTTCAATAGCGAAACTATAATCCTCTAAATAGGCTGAAATTGTTGATTTCCCATCTTTATACGAATGCCACAAACTTCCATCTTTCTTTTGTTGTTTGTCTGTTAAAAATTTAGCATTTTCAAGTGCCATATTCAAATGTCTTTTTTCTCCAAAGGCTTGGTAAGCGTCAACCAAACCAATAAGCATGAGTGCATTCCATGAAGTTAATGACTTATCGTCTAAGCCAGGTTTAACTCGCTTTTCACGTTCTTTTTTTAAAATTTTCTTCATGTCTTCAATCTTTGCCTCATATTGGGCAAGTGTAAGATTTGCATTTTGAGCTAAGTCTGCACTTTCTTCATCACGAATTAACACATAGTTCTCGTGCTCCCAAAAACCAAAGTTGTTCACATTAAAATGAGCTTTGAACATTGCAAAATTTTCTCCTAGCAATTGCTTTAATTCCTCCTTTCTCCAAACGTAATACTTTCCTTCTTCACCTTCAGAATCGGCATCTAATGCAGAGTAAAACGCTCCATTTTTTGCTGTGAACTCCTCCGCAACAAAGTCTATTGTTTCAAAAACTACTTGTTTATACAGAGGATTTTTATCTAAGCGATATGCCTTAGAATACAATGAGACCAATTGCGAGTTATCGTATAACATCTTTTCGAAGTGTGGAACTTTCCATTGCATATCGGTAGAGTATCGAGCAAACCCACCCTCAATTTGGTCATAAATTCCACCAAATGCCATTTTTTCTAAACTCAGGTCTAGGTGATCTTTAATTTCAGAATCTTTAGTGTGGTAATACAACCTCAAAAGAAAATCATAATTAGACGGAATCGGAAATTTAGGGGCCTTGTTGTTCCCTCCAAATATAGGATCGAAGGCGCTGCTCCAATTTACCAAGCCTCCTTCAAAAAGATCATTTGCAAACTCCTCTTCAGAATCGACTTTTTCAATTAAATCAGATGTTTTAACCCCGGCTGTCAATTGATTGGCATAATTTTCTATTTTCTGAGGTTCATTTTTATACGCTGTAATTAGTTTACTTAAAAGGTCCAACCAATTGTCTTTTGGAAAATAAGTTCCACCGTAAAACGGCCGACCGTCAGGGGTGGCAAAACAATTCAATGGCCAACCGCCTCTTCCCGTCATCAACTGAACTGCGTTCATGTATACCTGATCTACATCTGGCCGCTCCTCTCGGTCTACTTTTATGCAGATAAAATTCTCATTCATTAGTGCAGCTACAGCGCTATCTTCAAAACTTTCGTGCTCCATAACGTGGCACCAATGACAAGCAGAATATCCAATGCTTATTAAAAGTGGTTTGTTTTCAGCCTTAGCTTTCGCTAAAGTCTTCTCATTCCAAGGCATCCAATTAACCGGGTTATGAGCATGCTGTAACAAATACGGACTAGTTTCATTAATTAACTCATTTGTATTTTCGTGCTCTATCATATCAACTTTATTTTGTGAATCCTTCTGCGCCCTAGTGCAACTAAAAAATAAAAAAAGCGGAAGTAATATAAGACAGTTCTTCATGGAGTCAAAGTTCGCTATTATTAACAATAGGCAACAGATAACTTCTATAATGCGTCTCAAAGTTGTTTGTATTCTCCCTATCTTTAACATATGAAACGGTATCACCGAACAGTTCTTTTCTTTCTTTGCTTGTTTGCCTTTTTTCAAGGCAAATCAGCTCATCAAGTTGGAGGATATATTGAATACAGATGCCTCCCAACCGCTAGCCTATTAGAAAATACTTTTGAAGTTACTTTTCGATTCTACGTCGACTCTGCTAGGCTTGGCGCAGGGAATACTCCTACAGACTCCATTCCAATTACAGTGTTTAATAACAACAATACTCAAATTGATTATTTTTATTTGAGTAACTTAATTGGCATTACTACAGTTCCCGATGATGTGAATAATCCTTGTATTGTTTCTAGCCCTTTAGTTTCAGTTGCCGAATATTTATATAGAGACACCGTAAATCTTCCAAAAACAGGAACCTACAAACTAGTCTACCAACGGTGCTGTAAAAACAACATTTTAAACAACCTAATTGGCAGTTCTAATTTTTATGGAAACACATTTTCGGTAGACATCCCCGATCTTGTTAGTTGCAACTCTACCCCTACCTTCAACTCACAGCCGCCCATAATAGTTTGTGCAGGGTTTGACATTAATTTAGACATGTCAGCAATCGACCCCGATGGCGACTCCTTAGTTTATTCTCTTTGTGCTCCTTTTGATTTCAATCAAAGTCAATTGGTAAATAATAATCCTGCTCCTGATACTTCAAACAATCCACCCTATATTGAAGTAGCTTTTCAATTGCCTCAATCTGGATCAAACCCCATTCCTTCAAACCCTCAAGTTGCAATTGACAGTAAAACAGGTCTTTTAAGCGGCATTCCATCAAGCTCTGGAAGCTATTTACTAGGTTTTTGCGTCGAAGAATACAGAAATGGTACACGCATCAATACGTTCAGAAGAGACATTCAAATTTCTACTGCTAACTGTTCCCCACTAATTGTTTCGTCCATTCAAAATCAAACCCAATTCTGTGATGGACTTAGTGTTCAATTTGGCAACACATCTACCTCTAACGGCAACGTGCCTAACTTCTTTTGGGATTTTGGTATAAATGGGATATTAGATGATACCTCAAGAGCTACAAATCCGAGCTTTATCTACCCTGATACCGGATTATACGCTATTACTTTAATTGTAAACCCTGACTTCCCTCAGTGCAGCGATACAACGGTGCAGTTTTTTCAAGTGAATGATACTTTGGCTCCAACCTTAAATCTAAATGGAGAAGATTGTTTTGACAACAACAGTTTTGACTTTATTGTAGGCGGTACATTCGAAAGTTATGCAACTTTTCAATGGGACTTTGGCACACAAGCCTCTATCCCGAATAGCACAAATCAAACTGTAAGCGGTGTCACATTCGACACAAGTGGCAGTTTCCCTATTAAACTAACAGTTAGCCAAGACAAATGTGCTGAAATTCTGAATCAAACCATTGATATATTCGATAATCCTAGTGGAAATTTCTTTACCATAGACACGACAGGTTGCTCTCCGCACGATGTTCGGTTTACCAGTAACATTGTTGACCCAGGAGCAATAGGAAACCCCGGTATTTATAAGTGGAACTTTGGTGATGGATCCCCTATCTCAAGCCTTGTTAACCCAACTCACCGCTTCAACCAAGACGGGAGCTTCCAAGTTACTTTAACCTATGAATCAACAGGGAATTGCGTTGACACATTTGAGATAAGCAAACCAAACTTAGTACGAGTTGGACGACAATTCAGCAACAACAATACAGGTTTTACAACAACACCATCCTCAGGCTGCTTTCCTTTACCTGTTCAGTTTAACAATTTATCCACGTTTAACGGAACGGCAAATTACGTTTGGGATTTTGGTGATGGTTCACCCACCTCTACTGCCGAAAACCCAATACATACCTATAATATAGATGGTTTTTACGATGTTCGCTTAACGATGACTACAATAGGAGGATGCGCTGATACGTTAACGAATCAAGCAGATTCTGCAGTTCATGTATCAGTAGGGTTTAGTAAAAATAGTGTTGATTTTACAGTGCAACAAGACACTGGTTGCGCGCCTATAGAAATTCAGTTCACAAATACTTCTTTTACAGAAGGAGCTGCAAACTTTAGCTGGAACTTTGGCGATGGGTCCCCGACCTCAATTGACCCAAATCCAATTCACACCTACAACACTAACGGTATTTTTGATGTGCAACTAATATTAGAATCAACCGTGAAGTGCATCGAAACTATAGACACAATAAAACCTGCATTTATTAAAACAGACAGAAGCTATAGCACAAATGAAGTAGACTTTAATTTCTTCCCAAAAGAAGGTTGCGCTCCATTAACTGTTCAATTTTATGACTCTTCTAAGTTTTTAGGGACACCACTCTATTTTTGGGACTTTGGAGACGGATCCGATTTTAGTTCAGAAGCAGACCCAACCTACACTTTTCAAGATACAGGAAGCTATTCTATTGGCTTGTTGCTAATAACAAGTGATAAATGTGTCGACACGATTAGTGCATTGCTCAACTCTGCTGTAAAGGTATTTCCCGAGCCTATTGCAAAAATTAATTTTTTAGATACTGCAAAAAGCTTAAAAGAAGCTCTATTTCAGTTTAATAATAATGGTAGCCAATTTGTAAATTCTTCCCGCTATTTAATTAACGAATTAGAAGTAGGACAGAGTAATGTTTTAGATTATCAGTTTACTGATACCGGACATTTTAAAGTATCCTACATTGCAACAAACACTTTTAATTGCGAGGATACCAGCACGGCAGAAGTATTTGTATTTGATGAATTTCAATTTGTTATACCAAATGTTTTTACTCCTAACGGAGATTTCATTAATGATGAATTTAAAATGCAAGCATGCGGTGTATACGATTACAACATTAAAATCTTTACTCGGTTTGGAGAAAAGGTATTTGAAAGTAATAGTTTACATATAAATTGGGATGGCACTAGTAAAGGAAAAGCTGTAAATTCTGGCACCTATTTTTACAGTATAAAGATTCGCCAATTCCAAAATAAAATACTGGATTACAAAGGAAGTATTACTTTACTGAAAAACTAATACAATTTAAGCGGCACCCTTTCTTCGTGCGTAACGCGAACTTTCTTTTTTATAAAAAGAACCTTTCCGGTAACATAACCGTCTACCTTAAAGTCTACCTCCCTGCTTCCAAAAGTTAACGCCAACATGTTTACCAAAGCTCCGTCTGCAAAGTCTTCATATTCACTGCGCATTACAACAGTATGGTATTCTTCAGAATTTTTAGGAATACTAACTTTCCCATCAATACTTGCTTTTGCTAATTTATTGCCTTTTACATAAATATCAAACTCAGAATCTACTACACTTAATTTAAACCCATTCGGATTTTTAATCTTTATCTGCGATTCTACAACAAGACCTTTCTTAGAAAACTCAACCAACTTCACCTGCTTGATGCTAGTAATCGTGACTTCTTCATACTGCCAACAGGAACTTAGAGAAACTGTTAAAATAAGAAATAGTCCGATTTGAAATAACTTCTTCATTTATTTAGAATTCGAATAACTTTCATAAAAATAGGAGATGGTTTCAATTCCTTTCAAAAAGTTTTCTATTCCATAATGCTCATTTGGTGAATGAATTGCATCAGTATCTAAACCAAACCCTAATAAAATTGATTTAAGCCCTAAAACCTCTTCAAACAAAGCTACAATAGGAATGCTTCCACCAGCCCTAACGGGTACCGGTTCTTTTCCAAAAGCTCTAATAATAGCATCACTCGCAGCTTTATATTCAGGAATATCGATTGGCATAACGTATGGCTCACCACCGTGATGCGGCTTCACCTGCACCTTAACCGACTTAGGCGCAATAGATTCAAAGTGCTTTTTAAATTTCTCTGTAATTTCTTCATCAGATTGGTTTGGCACTAATCTCATAGAAATTTTTGCTGATGCGGTAGATGGCAAAACAGTTTTGGCTCCTTCACCAATGTAACCTCCCCACATTCCATTTATGTCTAGCGTTGGTCGAATACCTTTCCTTTCAATCGTTGTATAACCTGCTTCACCGTGAACCTCGTCAATTCCTAATTTAGATTTATAATCCTCCAAATTAAATGGAGTTTTTGCCATTAATTCTCTTTCTTTAGCACTCGCTTCTAATACATTATCATAAAACCCAGGAATATTAATGTGATTGTTTTCATCTTTCAAAGAACCAATCATTTCACATAAAATGTTAATAGGGTTCGCGACAGCTCCACCATAAACACCTGAATGTAAATCTCTATTTGGTCCTGTAACTTCTACCTCTAAATAACTCAACCCCTTCAGGCCAGTAGTTATTGAAGGGTTTTCCATAGAAAGCATGGACGTATCTGAAATTAAAATAATATCAGCCTTTAACTTTTCTTTGTTAGCGCTTATAAAAGTTTCTAAATTAGCTGATCCGACTTCCTCTTCGCCCTCAATAATAAACTTTACGTTACACGGTAATTGGTCTGTTTGCATCATCAGTTCAAAAGCCTTTACGTGCATATACATTTGACCTTTGTCATCACAAGCTCCTCTGGCGTAAATTTTTCCATTTTTAATAACAGGCTCAAATGGAGGACTATCCCATAACTCTAGTGGGTCTGCAGGCTGAACATCATAGTGACCATAAACAAGAATAGTTGGCTTAGATGCATCAATCATTTTTTCAGCGTATACCACAGGAAAGCCTGCAGTTTGGCAAAGTTCAGTTTTATCTGCCCCAGCCTTCTCTAACGACTTCCTAACTACCTCAGCAGCATCCATAACATTGCCTTTGTAATTCGAGTCTGCGCTTACAGAAGGAATTTTTAATAACTCTATCAATTCCTCAATAAATCTGTCTTTGTTGGCTTGTATATACTCTGAAACTTGTCTCATACTGTCTGATTAATTTTTTTAAAATTACTCTTTCAGCATCTAAATTCAGGGTTCTTTGACTAAAACTTCGCCATTCATTTCTGTGGGAATTGGAACACTCAAAATTTTTAAAATTGTCGGTGCAACATCAGCTAATTTTCCGCTTTTTATTGAATGATACTCCTTGTCTATTAAGATAATAGGCACTAAGTTTGTTGTATGAGCGGTATTCGGACTGCCATCAACATTTACAGTAAAGTCTGCATTTCCATGATCTGCTATGATTATAAATGAATAATTATTTGCTAATCCTACTTCCACTATTTCTCCTGCACAGGCATCCACTTTTTCTACTGCTTTTATTATAGCATCGTAAACTCCCGTATGACCCACCATATCAGGGTTTGCAAAATTGAGACAAATAAACTCAGCTGATTGAGCTCGAATTTCTTTGATTATCTTGAATTTAACCTCATCTGCACTCATCTCAGGCTGTAAATCGTAAGTCGCCACTTTCGGAGACTTTGCCATCAGCCTATTTTCTCCAACAAACGGCTCTTCCCTTCCTCCAGAGAAGAAGAAAGTAACGTGCGGGTATTTTTCAGTTTCAGCGATACGAATTTGATTCAAACCTGCGGCAGAAATTACCTCACCAAGGGTGTTTTTCAAATTGTCTTTGCTAAAAAGTACCTTGACGTCCTTAAAAGAATTGTCATAATTAGTCATGGTTACATAATAAAGCGGTAGCCGCCTCATTCCATGTTTCAATAAATCTTCTTGATGCAACGCCCTAGTTATCTCTCTACAACGATCTGTTCTGTAATTAAAAGATATAACCACGTCATCCTTTCCTATTGTTGCAATGGGGTATCCTTGCTTATTAGCTATAAAATGAGGCGCTATAAATTCGTCTGTTATGCTGTTTTTATAAGAATTCTCAAAAATTTCTTGTGCTGATTCTGCTGATTTACCTTTACCGGTAACCAACAAATCATACGCCTTCTTTATTCGTTCCCATCTCAAATCTCTATCCATTGCGAAGTACCTACCAATAACAGAAGCTATTTTGGTTGGCGTGGCTTGAATTTCCTTTTCAACACTATCCAGAAAACCCTTCCCTCCCATAGGATCAGTATCTCGGCCATCTGTAAATGCATGTATATAGCTTTTTTCTATCCCTATCTGAGCAGCAAGCTCACACAATTTTATCAAGTGCTTTTGATGAGAATGAATTCCTCCATCAGATATTAATCCCAAGAAGTGGACTGATTTATTATTCTTTTTAGCATACTCAAAGGCTTTCAAAAGCGCTTCATTTTTTGCTATCGAATTGTCCTTGCAAGCGTTGTTGATCTTTACTAAATCTTGATACACTACCCTCCCTGCTCCAATGTTTAAATGACCTACTTCTGAGTTTCCCATTTGACCATTGGGCAATCCAACAAACTCTCCATCAGTATGCAATGTAGCATTAGGGTATTTCGCTATAAAACCATCAAATACAGGGGTATTTGCATTAAAAATAGCGTCTGAATGGTCTTTCTTGCCATAACCCCAACCGTCTAATATTAGTAAAGCAACTTTCTTTTGAGTCTCCATATTACAAAGTTAGTTTGAAAATATTTACAATACTTTTAACATCCATACATCACAATTATCGTGACCAGAGTTCCCTAAAGGTGCATTCAAGTATTTAAAGCCATATCTCTCGTACATTTTAACTGCTTTCCCAAAGCTTGGTTGACTTTCAATGTACAAATGGGAATAATTCATTTCTTTAGCAGCATCAATACTTTTTTCAAACAATACTTTTCCAATGCCTTTACTTCGAGCCTGTTTTGCCAAATAAAACTTCACCAATTCAGCATAACCGCCGGCTAATCCATTTGTGGGATAAATACCACAACATCCCACAACTTGCCCCTCTAATTCTGCTACAAATAAATTAGCATTTTCAATTGGCGCAAATAATCCGAAAAGCTCATCGGTCGTTGGATCTTCATAAACAGTTCCTGTCAACGGTGCACTAAATTCAATAAAAGCTGCTCTAATAATTGCAGCCAACGTCAAATTATCGGTTGCTTCTGCAAACCTAATTGTAACATTCATAATTTAGATCTCAAAAAAAAGCCACCCCAATAAATCGGAGTGGCTTTGTATTATTTAAGCCCTTCGCCTTGCCTATCGGGCTCCGCGGCCTTCGATTCTTCCCAAAGTTCTATATAAGCTTTCTTCATTCGTTTAGTATACTTTTTGTTCCTTTGAAAGATTTCTTTCCTTTCATCATAGGAAACAAGCCCAACGGGAAAATCTAAAAAAGATGAATTGATATTTTCTAGTTCTTCTTCTTTGAATATATCAATATCAAACTCATAATTTAGCTGAGATTTCTTCAATTTTTCAGAAACTTCAGTATCTATAATAAACCGCTTTGTATGAAAATCAGGTGCAGTAATTTCAATCGTAACAAAGGCATTCATTGGCAGATTAGTAATGAATCTATTTTGCGATTTTAGGTGAATCTCCTTGAATAACTTATTTTGTACATATATATTCACAACAACTCCATTAACCCGGTTATCATCATTATATACCATTCCCTTAAGGGCTAAACTATCCGATTTATTTCCTGCAGGAACAGCAGTGCACAATAAGAGCAGAAAAGACAATAAAAAGGTAAAATGTAAAAAGGGTTTGATCTCTTTCATATCTTCAAATTAAGCAATTTTAGCATTCCTATCGGTTTTGTGCAGCAAAGTAGGGTGCCAATCTCTGATTTAACTCTTGTCCAAAATCTTTTTGTGGATACAACTGATTTGTCATTACCACCAATCTATTTAATATTCCTCGAGATTGTTGTAGATCATTTTTAACGGTAGCTGCATGTTTTGGATCTAAACTTTGGAAATAAATTACTTCCTTTTCATAAATATCTACCAAACGAGAAACTATTTCATTGCCCCTTTCAAACTCTCCTATCGCGTAGTAATTTTCAGCTAAAAACATCACAAAATAGTCATATGGAACATTTTCTTCAGGCATCACTTCAAACGCTTTGTCCAATACTAATTTTGCCTTATCCAACTTATTCTCAGCAATCAATTGATCTGCTAATCTAGAGAAAGTAATTCTCAAGCTCATAGTCATTCTACGATTAGTTTCATCCATGTAGATCTCATTTTTATCCATACCACCCCAATGGAAATCTTCCATCATTCGATCGTACAAAATATCAGAGTTTACATATCCTGGGTTGCCATCACCTCTGCCTTGCTTCTTAATTGGCACCAATCGGTAAGCCATGCCTTCCGCTCTAAAGTAATCTTCAAGCCCAATGTAACTTGCTAGGCCTGTTGTACTAGCAAAGTAGATCGGTCTTTCCCAATTGTTCGTACTTAGAATATCGAGAACAGTCAGATCATTCTTTAACACATAACTTTTCTTAACTTCCCAAGTAATCTCATCAACAATTTGATTTGAACGATCTTGAGGAACAGTTCCATTTGCTAATACTTTAGCCTTATCAACTGAAATTTTTAGCTTTTTAGTTGGGATGTAGTCAATCTTCTCTCCTGTTCCAACCGGTATTTTAGTTTGAGGATTATCTGATCTAATAAAATCTATCAAATCATCCACATCTGTATAACCTGAGATCTGCTTTCTTTCATACACCGGCAAATAATCATTTGTCCCTTGTCTAATTTTCTTTTCAGGAATCGACAATGGAATTGGTTCTGAATCGTAAGCCTTCAATCGCATTTGGTTAACGTACCAATCTGTGTTTAACAAGCTCAGATTAATCACCCTTACATCCGTTCGGTATTCTTCCACCTCTTGAACATACCATAATGGGAACGTATCGTTATCGCCGTTGGTAAATAAAATAGCATTTGGCTCACATGAATCAAGATAGTTTTTCGCGAAATCTCTGCCAGTAAAGCGGTTCGCTCTTGAGTGGTCATCCCAATTCTCTGAAGCCATGATACCGGGAACACCAATAAGTGTTAGTGCAGTTACACCAATTGCAACGACGCTATTCCCTTTGCCACGAGAGACAATATCGTACAGCGCATATACTCCTAGACCAATCCAAATTGCAAAAGCGTAAAAAGATGCAGCGTAAGCGTAATCTCTCTCTCTTGGTTGCAGGGGGTACTGATTCAAGTACAGCACAATCGCTAACCCTGTAAAGAAGAAAAGCAACAGCACAATACTACCGTCTTTGTTGTCTCTGCTGAATTGAAAGACCAGTCCAATAATTCCCAAGATTAAAGGCAGCATATAATACTTGTTGTTGGCTTTGCTATCGGTTATCATTTCCGGAAGATTATCCTGTGTTCCCAAGCGCATTTCGTCGATGAACTTGATGCCACTTAACCAATTCCCGTGAATTACATTTCCATGCCCTTGGACATCATTTTGTTTGCCGGCAAAATTCCACATAAAGTACCTCGCATACATCCAAGTAACTTGGTAATTAAATAAGTACGCTAGGTTCTCACCCAATGTGGGAGAGTTTATTACTTTGGTTTCACCACTTGCGTCTTGATAACGAATTGGTTTTCCCTTAAAATTAGCCCACTTTACATAATGTCCTTTGTGTCGACCTTCCGTACTCCACATTCTCGGTAGAATAGTTTTAAACCTGCTATCGTAGTTCGGTACTGAATTTTTTCTATCGTCCGTAACAATATATTCTCCAGTCTCTTTGTCTTGAAAGTAAACTGGTTTTCCATCGGAATATGGATCTTTTGTATCTAGCGGTGTGTTAAACGAGTGTCCGTTAAATAAAGGTCTATCTCCATATTGCTCCCGATTTAAATAAGAAAGGAAAGTAAATACATTCTCAGGATTATTTTCATCCATCGGCGTGTTTGCATTAGAACGAATCAAGATCACTGCAAAGGAAGAGTAGCCTAATATAATTGCAGAAACACACAAGAAAATGGTGTTCAACACAACTTTGGAATTTTTCTGTGTATAGTGCAATGCATATGCTAGGCCAGCTACTATCAGCGCTAAGTACACAAAGAAACCTGTATTAAAAGGTAATCCAAAACTATTGGTAAAAAGCAACTCAAACCAAGAAGCCATTACTATTAAACCAGGAATTATTCCGTATTGAATTGCTGCTAAAATCACAATCGAAAGTCCAAGAGCAGTAATAACCCCTTTAGGCGTTGGCTTGTATTTTTTAAAATAATACACCATTACAATAGCAGGAATTGCCAATAAGTTCAATAGGTGAACTCCAATTGAGAGTCCCATCAAATAGGCTATTAAAATTATCCATCTTAAGCTGTGACTTTCATCTGCCACTCCTTCCCATTTTATAATGGCCCAAAAAACTATTGCTGTAAACAGGGAAGATAGGGCGTAAACCTCACCTTCGACCGCCGAAAACCAGAAAGAATCGGAGAAAGTGTAAGCCAATGCACCAACTAAACCACTCCCAATTACTGCAAAAACCTTTGAATTTGTAAGTT
>Ga0307998_1001456_pt1 | contig 12738 bp, 7 predicted proteins | sample Davwhametageno37_FD_203147 | JGI IMG/M metagenome (GOLD analysis project Ga0307998, IMG submission 203147) | Marine microbial communities from Davis Island wharf, Antarctic Ocean - #37 | ecosystem: Environmental > Aquatic > Marine > Unclassified | place: Antarctic Ocean: Davis Island wharf...
AACATTGTAGAAGATGTTTTCAGAAGCGTACTTGCAAAGCAATTTGGTGATGCTGATAATTTTGATGTAATTATCAACCCTGATAAGGGTGATCTAGAAGTTTGGCACAACAGAGTTATAGTTCCAGATGGTGAGGTTGAAAATCCAAATTCAGAAATTTCATTGACCGATGCTCGGACAATTGAACCTGATTTTGAAGTTGATGAGGATGTATCCGAAGAAGTTCAAATTGAAGATTTTGGTAGAAGAGCGGTATTAGCTCTTAGACAGAATTTAGCAGCACGTATTCACGATCTTGAAAAAGATGGTATTTACAAGAAATATAAAGATCGTGTTGGCGATATCGTAACAGGAGAGGTTTATCAAATTTGGAAAAAAGAAATTCTTCTGTTAGACGATGAAGGAAATGAATTAGTTCTTCCAAAAACGGATCAGATTCCATCTGATTATTTCAAAAAAGGTGATACTGTAAGAGCAGTAGTTACTAAGGTCGAAATGCGGAATAGCTCTCCGATTATTGTTCTTTCTAGAACATCTCCTGCATTCTTAGAGAGATTGTTCGAAATGGAGGTTCCAGAAATTTTTGATGGCTTGATTACTATCAAAAATATTGTTAGAGAACCAGGTGATAGAGCAAAAGTTGCAGTTGAATCTTATGACGATAGAATTGATCCAGTTGGAGCATGTGTTGGAATGAAGGGTTCAAGAATTCATGGTATTGTTCGTGAATTAAGGAATGAAAACATTGACGTTATTAACTATACGTCTAATCCAACTCTATACATTACAAGATCATTAAGTCCAGCAAAAATCTCTAATATCACGTTTGATGAAGAGAATAAAAAAGCAGACGTTTTCTTAAATGCTGATCAAGTTTCATTGGCAATTGGAAAAGGTGGATTTAACATCAAGCTAGCGAGTAAATTAACGGGTTATGAAATTGATGTTTACAGAGAATCAGATGTTGATGCTGATGATGTGAACCTTGATGAATTCTCTGATGAAATAGAAGGATGGGTAATTGATCAATTAAAAGGCATTGGCTTAGATACGGCCAGAAGCGTTTTGGATCAGGACCCCGCTGATATTGTAAAAAGAGCTGATTTAGAAGTAGAGACAGTAGAAGATGTACTTAAAGTCTTGAAATCAGAGTTCGAATACTAGGTAACTAGCATTTGAACAGAGTTTTATATTTGCAACAATTGGTATTAGCGAAAGCGTAACAAGTATCGGAAAAGTTTTATATGGCAGTAGCGCACAGATTAAGTAAGGTAGCAAAAGAACTGGGAGTAGGCGTAAACACAATTACCGATTTTCTTAATGAAAATGGAGTAGAGTGTGATGGAAGACCTACAGCCAAGATTGATGAAAATGCTTATGACCTTCTTCTTGATCAATATTCCACAGACAAGAAGACAAAAGAAAAGTCGAAAGAGCTAGCCCAAAATCGTGAAGAACGTGTTACAATTACGATCGAAGATCAAAAACAGGATGCTAAAGAAGAGCATTTTGAGGATGTTGATGAAATTGTAATTACAAATACTCAAGTGAAGCCGGTCGTTGACCTTCCAAAGTTGGTGCAGCCAAAAGAAGAACCAGCTCCTGAAGTCATTGAAGAGCCAAAAGCGGAAGAGGAACCTCATGATGGGGGACCTAAAGTTTTAGGGCAAATCGACCTGTCATCTATTAATCAAAAAACCAGACCTTCTAAGAAGAAAAAAGAAGAACCGAAAGCGGTCGAAAAACCAAAACCAAAACCAGAAGAGAAGAAGCCTGTTGAGATAAAGAAAGTTGAGCCAGTTGCTGAAAAGAAAAAGACTCCGAAAGCAGATGAAAAACCAGAAAGAATTGAAACTAAAGTTGAGAAACTTGCTGGGCCAAAGCATACAGGTCAAGTAATTGATCTTAGTAAATTCAATAAGCCTAAAAAAGCAAAACCAGTTGCATCTTCTAATGAAGATAAAGATACTGAGGCTGGCAAAAAGAAGAGAAGAAAACGTATACAAGTTGGCAGGCCAAATGTAATTCAGTCTGAAAAACACAGAAAGGATACTCGTGGTCCAAAAGGAAGAGGACGAAAAGTCGAACCGCCAGCGGAAGTTACTCAGGAGGCAATTCAAAAAGAAATTAAAGCAACCCTTGCTAGATTAAGTGGCGGTGGTGGAAAATCTAAGTCTTCTAAATTTAGAAAAGCGAAGAGAAGTGCAGTAAGTCAGCATGCTGAAGAACAGTTAATTAAGGCAGAAGAAGAAAAGAGCATTTTAAGAGTTACAGAGTTTGTTACGGCAAATGAATTAGCAACTCTTATGAATGTTTCGGTCAACGATATTATTTCTGCTTGTATGTCTCTCGGACTTTTTGTTTCTATTAATCAGAGACTAGATGCTGAAACACTTACAGTCGTGGCCGATGAATTTGGCTTTACAATTGAATTTACTTCTGATAAAGATGAAGAAGGTGATTTATTTGAAGAAGACAGTGAAGAAAACATGTCTACAAGATCGCCGATTGTTACGGTTATGGGGCATGTTGATCATGGTAAAACGTCATTATTAGATTACGTTAGACGTGAGAATGTAATTGCAGGTGAAGCAGGTGGAATCACTCAGCATATTGGCGCTTATAAAGTTCAATTAGAAAGCGGTGGTACTATTGCTTTCTTGGATACACCAGGTCACGAGGCGTTTACGGCTATGAGATCTAGGGGTGCACAGGTAACAGATATTGCAATTATTGTAATATCAGCAGATGATAGAATTATGCCTCAAACAAAAGAGGCAATTAATCACGCTCAAGCTGCAGAAGTTCCTATCATTTTTGCGATCAACAAGATTGATAAAGACGGAGCAAATCCTGAGAAGATTAAAGAAGAGTTAGCTTCAATGAATTTCTTGGTTGAAGATTGGGGCGGTAAATACCAGTCACAAGATATCTCAGCTAAGAACGGGACTAACGTTGCCGAACTTATGGAGAAAGTAGTGCTTGAAGCAGAATTGCTTGAACTGAAAGCAGATGCTAAGAAAAGAGCTACAGGTACTGTAATAGAAGCTTCTCTTGATAAAGGAAAAGGTTATGTTTCTACATTACTTGTTCAAGGAGGTACGCTCCGAATCGGGGATGTATTCCTAGCAGGTGCTCATACTGGTAGAATTAAAGCGATGTTTAATGAGCGAGGAAACAACGTCGAAGAAGCAGGACCTTCTACACCTGTTAGTGTTTTAGGTCTTAATGGTGCGCCAAGTGCGGGTGATAAATTTACCGTAATGGAAGACGAACGTGAAGCAAGAGGTATTGCGCAAAAACGTTCTCAGTTGCAACGTGAACAAGGTGTTAGAACTCAAAAACATATTACGCTTGATGAAATTGGACGTCGTATTGCAATTGGAGATTTCCAAGAGCTGAACATTATTGTGAAAGGTGATGTTGATGGTTCTATTGAGGCATTATCAGATTCTTTATTGAATCTATCTACAGAACAAATTCAGGTAAATATTATCCACAAATCAGTTGGGCAAATTAGTGAATCAGATGTGTTGTTAGCTTCGGCTTCTAACGCTATTATAATTGGATTCCAAGTTCGACCATCAACTTCAGCCAGAGTGATTGCGGAGAAAGAAGAAATTGATATTCGATTGTATTCAATTATATATGCAGCTATCGATGAGGTTAAACTTGCCATGGAAGGTATGTTGAAACCTAAAGTTGAAGAACGCATAGTATGTAATATTGAAGTTAGAGAGACGTTCAAAATTTCTAAAGTTGGAACTATTGCAGGTTGTATCGTTCAAAGTGGTACAGTGCATAGAAATACTAGAATTCGAATTATTCGTGATGGCGTAGTTGCTCATACAGGATCACTGGGATCTCTAAAACGTTTCAAAGATGACGTTAAAGAAGTGAAGAAAGGATTCGAATGCGGATTGAATATCGAAAACTACAACGACATTAGAGAGGGAGATATCATTGAAGGATACGAAGAGGTTGAGGTTAAACAAACACTGAATTAATCCTCTTTTTTAGTTTCTTCTGAATTTAAAGGCGGTAAATTTATAGCGTCTTTGACTATAAAAGCGTCCGGAAAATTTTCCTTTAATTCAATAAAGAATCGCTCAGCTTCTAGTCGTGTCCTAAAGTCACCAACTCGTACTTTAAATGCAGGTTTTTTGTGCACCACATATGCTGGTACTTCGTTGTATATAGTTAGGAACTCTGTTTGAACTTCATTGGCTTGATTAAAGCTGTTAGGACCTGAAGAAGAAAACAGTTGAAGTCTATAGCCCTCAATGGTTTTTTTGTTTTCATTTATTGTAATTATTCGATTCTCTAATTTCTTCAACCGCCTATCACCGATTACTTCGTACGATTCGTTTTTTTCTACTGTTGTTTTTTCAGGATTATTTCCTGGGACTTGGGCAAAAGCAGAAAAAAATAGGATTTGAATAAGAAGTGTATTGAATATTTTAAGCATAGTAAAGTGTTTTAAACGAAAAAACGAAAGTACTTTTTTAACGAAACACAAACCGTTCCTTTTTCATGATATTGAATTTGAAACACTTGGGCCCTTTTGTTATTTAGAAACATTCTAAATTAAATCGAGCAATTCAAAAACAATAAGCCACCGTACGCTAAGTTAACGTTTATTATAAATTTGCGCCTTAAGTAAAATTGGGGTTCTTTAAAGATAATTTCGGTTGAAAACATTTAATAATATGAGCAAATTTCAGGGGATGTTTAGGGTTGTAACCTACTCACTTTCAGTTGTTTTATTTACGTTTTTGCTATCTAATTCCGCTGTTGCGCAAGACGGGGAAAAGCTGTTTAAAGCGAACTGTTCATCGTGTCATAAGCTGAATAAAAAGCTTATCGGACCTGCGCTTTCAGGCGTTCAGGAGCGTTGGGAGGATCAAGAAGCCTTATACGCATGGATAAAAAACTCGCAGGACTATCTAAAGAAGAATACTGGCGATTCTTATGCTAAAGAATTGTTTGAGGAGTATAACAAGTCAGTAATGACGGCTCAAAATGTTTCTGATGCTGAAATAGGGGCGATACTAGATTATATAGCAAATCCACCAGCTGATAAAGTTGCGCCGGTTGAAGTAGCGGTGAATGATAGTGCTGCTCCAGTGGAAGATTATTCTACCTACTGGTTATTAGGTCTTGTTATTATTTTGTTGATTGTAGCGAAAATCTTATCAGGAGTAAGGGGTAGTCTTGAAGCTGTTAAATTGCATTCTGAAGGAAAAGAGATTCCAGAGCCAATAAGTCCTCTTGACGGCTTAAAAAATTGGATCATAAATAATAAGAGGTATACGGTTCTGATTGTCGTTATAGTTCTTGCTTCATTTTCGGTAAAGGGCTGGTTTGCTCTTAAAGGTATTGGTGTTTATCAAGGATATGCGCCGGAACAGCCGATTAAATTTTCTCATAAAATACATGCTGGCGATAATGCAATAGAATGTGGGTATTGTCACCATTCTGCGTATAAAGGAAAGAATGCAGGAATTCCTTCTGTCAATGTATGTATGAATTGTCATAAAGGAATTTCAGAAGGAAAAGTTGATGGTCCAGTTGAAATTGCTAAAATTTATGAAGCTGCTGGATGGGATGCAGAAGATCAGTCTTACACAGGGGTGGAAAAGCCTATTAAATGGATTAGGATTCACAATTTACCTGACTTTGCATATTTCAATCACTCGCAGCACGTAGTTGTTGGTAAGCAGAAATGTGAAACGTGTCATGGAGAGGTAAGTGAGTTTGGTTATCCGATGAAACAGTATTCAGAGTTGACAATGGGATGGTGTATTGACTGTCATAGAGAAACTACTGTTGCAATGGAAGGGAATGAGTATTATACCAAAATTCATAAGGAATTATTGGAGCGATATAAGGATGAGAAAATAGATGCATTCACCGTTGAGCATATTGGTGGGTTAGAATGTGGAAAATGTCATTATTAAACATAGATCACCTAGAATTATGAGTGGCAAAAAATATTGGAATAGCGTAGATCAATTAGAGGAAACACCTTTATTTGTTGAAGAAGCGCAAAAAGAGTTTGCAGAAGCAGTTCCTGTTGAAGATTTTTTAAGTAAATCTAATTTGACAGACACGTCTGCTTCAAGAAGAGATTTTCTAAAATTCATGGGATTTAGTCTGGGTGCTGCTACGTTGGCTGCATGTGAAACTCCTGTAGTGAAATCAATACCTTATGTGGTAAAGCCGGAAGAAGTTACTCCTGGAGTTGCTAATTGGTATGCTTCTTCTTATGGAAGAGGTGGGGATTTTGCAAGTATATTAGTTAAAACGAGAGAAGGTAGACCAATTTCGATTAAGCCTAATAAGGCATACCCAGAAGCTATGAGTGGTGTAACTGCTCGAGTTAATGCTTCTGTAATTGAGCTTTACGATGATAATCGTTATCAATCTGCTCAAAAGAATGGTTCGAGTGTAAGCTGGTCTGATGCAGACAATGATATTAAATCGCAATTAGCTGCTATTAAGTCTAAAGGTGGTGTAATTAAAGTAGTTGCTGAATCAACAAGTTCTCCAAGTACAAAAGCAGCACTTGCGAAGTTTGATGAAATGTATTCGGTAGAAAAAGAAGTAGAAATCTTTGATGAAACTGGAGACGTTACAGGAACTCAAACTATAAAAGAAAGTTGTGTTGTTTCTTACGATCCAATAAATTACAATGGAATTTTATTAGCTAACAAGTCAGATTTTGGACAAGCTATTATTCCAACTTACGATTTCTCTAAAGCAAAAACTATAGTTTCTTTAGATGCGGATTTCTTAGGGGATTGGTTGGATAACGTTACCTATTCAAAAGGATATACTCAAAGAAGAAAGCCTAGCGGTGCTTGGATGTCAAAACACTTTCAGTTTGAGACCAATATGACATTGTCAGGAGCAAATGCCGATGTAAGAGGTGCTGTTAAGCCTTCTGATCTTGGTAATGTAGCTAAAATGTTACATGGAGCTATTGCTAAATTAGCTGGTGCAGTAGGAGCTTCTGGTTCTATTGCTAGTGATGATAATGAAGTATCAAATAAGGTTGCAAACGCTGCTAATGCACTTTGGTCTACTAAAGGAAACTCGTTAGTAGTTTGCGGTTCGAATGATGCTAATATTCAACAAGTGATTAACGGTATTAATAGCTTGTTGGGTAGTTTTGGTAGCACTGTAAGAATGGATAGAGCGTATAATGCAGTGCAATTGAATCCTTCAATTACTGATCTTACAAAGTCTATGAATGCTGGCGGCGTCGCTGCGGTAATATTCATGGATTCAAATCCTGTTTATTCGAATGCTGCGTTTGCTGCTTCTATAAGTAAAGTAGGACTGAAAATATCGCTTTCTGATAGACCTGATGAGACTAGCGCTGTCTGTGATTTTGTTTGTCCGAATCACTTTTATTTAGAAGCTTGGAACGATCACCAACCTTACGCTGGTGTGTTTACAATGCAACAACCTGCAATTCGACCATTATTTAGAACAAGGGCAGCTCAAGAATCAATTTTAAAATGGTCTGGAGTTGAATCTGCTTATTACGATTTTATAAAAAGTACTTGGTCATCAACTGCTTTCGCAGGAATGGATGCGATTTCTGTTGAAAATAAATGGAATGAAACGGTTCAGTCTGGAGTGTATTTAGCTCCAATAGCTGATGATAAAGCTGAGATAGTTTATGCTGATAATGCAGCAGCTGCTGCAGGAAAGATAAAATCAAAAGCAGGAGAGATAGAGGTTAAATTCTATACGAAAAATTCAGTGGGTAACGGCGCGCAAGCTAATAATCCTCACTTACAAGAGATGCCTGATCCAATATCAAAGGTTTCTTGGGATAATTATGTGACTATGAATCCTTCGGATATGGAAGGAAAATACGAGGCGCGAACGGCGCAAGCTACACCTGCAAATGTGGTGACTGTTACGGTAAATGGTTACACAATGGAACTGCCAGTTGTTGCGGTGCCTGGCCAGAAATTAGGAACAATTGGAATTGCTTTGGGTTACGGAAGAACAGTAACTGGAACAGCTGGTAAAGTTGGCGTAAATGCATATCCTGCGTTAGAAATAGCAGATGGAAATGTTTCTTATAGTAGCTCTAATGTTACAATAGCCGATGCAGTAAAGACTTATCAAATAGCTTCAGTTCAGACGCATCACACTATGATGGGTAGAAAGATTGTCAATGAAACTACCTTGGCAACTTTTAAATCTATTGATAAGAATGACAAGAAAAAAGGCTGGAATAAAGATTTAGTCTTGGCGGATTCATTTGGAGATGTAAGGCCCGTTAAAGAATTAAATCTTTGGGAAGATCATGCTATTGAGCAAGGTCACAGATGGGGGATGTCAATTGATCTAAACTCTTGTACGGGTTGTGGAGCTTGTATTACCGCTTGCCATATTGAAAATAATGTTCCTGTTGTTGGTAAAGATGAAATTCGCAGAACTAGAAGTATGTTCTGGTTGAGAGTTGATCGATACTTTACCAGTGACATGAATAAGGAGAAAGGTAAAGAAGAGGGAGTAGGTATTGTTAGTACATACAAACAGATGGAAAACGCATCTTCTTATCCTCAAGTTGTGTTTCAGCCTATAATGTGTCAACATTGTAATCACGCTCCTTGTGAAACAGTTTGTCCGGTTGCAGCAACAACACACAGTGAAGAAGGGTTGAATCAAATGACATATAATCGTTGTGTTGGTACACGGTATTGTGCAAACAATTGCCCTTATAAAGTAAGAAGATTCAATTGGTTCAATTATAATAAAGACACGAAGTTTACTGGAATTAATCCAGCAGCAAATGAATTGCAAAGAATGGTATTGAATCCAGATGTTGTTGTTCGTTCAAGAGGTGTTATTGAAAAATGCAGCTTTTGTGTTCAAAAAGTTCAATCAGGTAAATTGGTTGCTAAAAAAGAAGGTCGCCCAGTTAAAGATGGTGATGTTGTTAGTGCTTGTTCTGAAGCATGTCCAACAAATGCAATTCAGTTTGGTGATTTGAATGATAGTAAATCTGCAGTCAGAGGAAACTTTAATGACGATAGATCTTATCATTTAATTGAGGAGGTTGGTACTCAGCCTAATGTTGCGTACATGACTAAGGTTAGAAATACTGAGAATTTAGCATAATTGAATTTAGAAAAATAATTATCCATGCATAAGGAATCAGAAATAAGATATCCGCTTATAATCGGAGACAAAACGTATCATCAGATAACTGAAGATGTGTGTGCGCCGGTTGAAGGAAGAGCAAACAAACTTTGGTATGCGGCATTTACAGTTGCTGTGGTTGTTGCACTTTGGGGTTTAGGTTGTATTATGTATACCATAGGAAGAGGTATTGGAGTATGGGGATTGAATACAACCGTTGCTTGGGCATGGGATATAACCAACTTTGTTTGGTGGGTAGGTATTGGTCACGCTGGTACACTTATTTCTGCAGTGCTTTTGTTATTCCGTCAAAAATGGAGAATGGCAATTAACCGCTCTGCTGAGGCTATGACGATTTTTGCCGTAATGATGGCAGCATTGTTTCCGGGAATTCATATGGGCCGTATTTGGATGGCATATTGGGTATTACCGCTTCCAAATCAATATGGTTCATTATGGGTAAATTTCAACTCACCTCTACTTTGGGATGTATTTGCGATATCTACATATTTCTCAGTTTCATTAGTTTTCTGGTATATTGGTTTAATTCCTGATTTTGCTACTATTAGAGATAGAGCAACTCGTTTCATTCCTAAATCAATTTATTCAATTCTAGCATTTGGATGGAGTGGAAAGGCAAAACAATGGATTCGTTTTGAAGAAGTTTCATTGGTACTAGCTGGATTAGCTACTCCACTTGTGTTTTCAGTGCATTCAATTGTGTCAATGGATTTTGCAACGTCAGTTGTTCCTGGATGGCATACGACAATATTCCCACCTTATTTTGTGGCAGGTGCAATTTTCTCTGGTTTTGCTATGGTGCAAACTCTATTAATTATTGTAAGAAAGGTTGTGAGTTTGGAATCTTACATTACTAGAAAGCATATAGAATCGATGAACATTGTAATTGTTATCACCGGCTCAATGGTGGGTATTGCTTATTTAACAGAGTTATTTATAGCATGGTATTCTGGTGTTGAATTTGAGCAATATGCATTCTTGAACAGGGCAACTGGACCTTATTGGTGGGCCTATGCAATGATGATGACTTGTAATGTTGTAACACCGCTTATTTACTTTGTTGAAAAAGTGAGAAAGAGTATAATAATATCATTTATCATTTCGATTTTTGTAAACATTGGAATGTGGTTCGAGCGTTTTGTAATTATTGTTACATCGCTCCATAGAGATCATATTCCTTCAAACTGGACTATGTTCCACCCAACATTTGTTGATATTGGTATTTTCATTGGAACTATTGGTATATTTTTCGTGCTTTTCTTATTGTATGCAAGAACGTTCCCGGTATTGGCATTGAACGAATTGAAGTCGATTTTGAAGTCTTCTGGAGATAATTATAAAAAACAACAACATTAAAATTTGAGATCAAAATGAGTGTTGGAAAAAAAATATACGGTTTATACAACGATGATTTAATCCTTGTTGAAGGTGCGAAGGTAGTTGTAGCCAAAGGGATTAAAGTAAGTGATACTTACTCACCTTTTCCTATTCACGGTATCGAAAAGATAATCGGGATTAAATGGACTAGAATAGCAATTTGTGCTTTTATGTATGGAGTGACTGGACTGGCATTAGCTATTTTAGGAATGTACTATTTTATGATAGTTGATTGGCCTATGTATATTGGAGGTAAGCCTAACAATTACTTCATTCAGAATATGCCTTCATTCGTTCCAATAATGTTTGAATTTACTGTTTTATGTGCAGCTCACGGAATGGCTTTGACCTATTTTCTTAGAAATTGGACTTTGCCAGGTGTTTCGGCGAAAAACCCACATCCTAGAACTACTGATGATCACTTTGCAATGGAAATTGATCCTTTAGAAAATACTTCTATGAGCGTTGAAGAAATTCAGAATTTACTGAAAGAAACTGGAACCGTAGAAGTTTTTGAAAAATAAGAACATGGCAAGAACAAATTATATTATTACAGCTAGCAGATCATTAAGAGGCTTCTTTATGATCGTATTTGCAGGTGTGCTTTTTGGAGCTTGCCAGTCAGATCCTAATAGTCCAGGTGTTGAGTACATGCCTGACATGTATCGGTCTCCATCATTTGAAACCTATGGTGAGAATGAAATTTCAGGAAATAAAATCATGAGTGCACGTGTTCCTGCTAAGAATACAATTGCAAGAGGCTCTGATAATTTACCTTATCCTTATCCAAATACTTTTGAAGGGTATGAGGCCGCTGGAGCGAACTTAAAGAACCCTCTAGTAGCAACAGAAACGAGTTTAGCTGAGGCTAAAGTGCTTTATACTAGATATTGTGTGCACTGTCATGGTAAAAAGGGTCAAGGCGATGGAACTGTGCCTACAAATAGCGAATACCCGCCGCCACCTTCTTATTCTGAAGGACTAAATGATTTACCAGTTGGAAAGATGTTTCATACACTTAATTATGGTAAAAACTTAATGGGTTCTCATGCTTCACAAATGACAAAGACGGAGCGTTGGAAAGTGATTTTGTATGTTCAAACACTTCAAAACCCAGGAGGAGCTGAAGCTAAGGCTGAAGAAACATCTGTAGATAATAAAGAACAAGAAGAATCTAAATAAAAAGCGCTTTTTCAATGGAACAATTTACTATACCGAATAAAGTCAAAAGATGGTCAATGATTTTCATGGCCATAGGCGGACTTGCGCTAATCATGGGTGTCGCCTCATTGTTTATGGGTGGTGATGAACATTCTCATCATCAAGCAGTAGCGCGATTTTGGTCTAATATTCTTATCAATGGATTTTTCTTTTTTGGAATTGCAGCCTGTGCTACTTTCTTTATGGCTGTCAATTACGCTGCTGAATCAGGATGGTGGGTCGTAATTAAACGAATTCTAGAAGCTATAGGTAGCTTTATGCCGTATGCTGCTATAGTGTTATTCATTGTGCTACTTGCTGGTGCTGCTCATATGCATCATTTATATCATTGGATGGATCCAGCGGTATCTGATCCGGATAGTCCTTTATTTGATGAAATAATTGCAGGAAAAACAGCTTATTTAAATGTTCCTTTTATGATTATTCGTCAGTTGCTTATTATGGGTGGTTGGATATGGATGTGGAAACGTTTTAGAACAAGATCTTTGGAAGAAGACTTAGGATTTGATCGAAATCGTCACTTTAAGAATGTGCGAGACGCTGCAATTTTCTTAGTGGCATTTGGATACCCTATCTCTACGTTTGTTCCTTGGGATTGGATTATGTCAATTGACACGCATTGGTTTTCAACTTTGTTTGGTTGGTATGTGTTTTCAGGATTGTGGTTAAGTGCTATGATCGTAGCTATTCTTATGGTTGTTTGGTTGAAAAGTTTAGGGCAACTTAAAGAAGTAAACGATAGCCATATCCACGATCTAGGAAAATGGATGTTTGGAATTTCATTCTTATGGTCGTATTTATTCTTTTCCCAGTTTATGTTGATTTGGTATGCAAACATTCCAGAAGAGGTAACTTACTTTCAAGCTAGAATAAATGCTTATCCATTATTGTATTGGGGCATGTTCTTCGTGAACTTTATATTCCCTATGATTGCCTTAATGGATAGAGATA
>Ga0307998_1001457_pt1 | contig 12730 bp, 12 predicted proteins | sample Davwhametageno37_FD_203147 | JGI IMG/M metagenome (GOLD analysis project Ga0307998, IMG submission 203147) | Marine microbial communities from Davis Island wharf, Antarctic Ocean - #37 | ecosystem: Environmental > Aquatic > Marine > Unclassified | place: Antarctic Ocean: Davis Island wharf...
AGCATATTGTTTTTGGTTTTAATTGGATACGCGTGCAACGACGAAACTCCGCCTCGAGCAGAAATTACGGTATTAGATGATTTTGGTGTAGCCATTGATGCGGCCAGAGTAATCATATACTGCACCGAAGCAGGGTGTATTGTTTCAGATACTGCCACCACTGCGTTTGATGGTGTTGCTCAATTCGAGTTTAACTTACCTGCAGTTTTAAAGGTAGAAGCATTTAAGGTTACTGAATCAACAATTGATACTGGATTTCCTCCAGTTACCATAATTCTTGGCGATGATTCGCTTTGTGGCGAAGAATTTATAACTCTAATTACTGATGAAGTTGCTAAAAAAACTGTAATAGTTTCTAACTGTAATTAGTTTTTAGAACTGTTGAACATACTCAACAATCGCATTTTTCAATAACATTTCTTGATCTTTTTCTGATAAAGGGGGTAATTTTTTTACTCTATCAAAATGAGGCCAGCCTTCTTTATCCTTTCCAATAAATTCATAAAACCCGTAAGGCATCAACAAAGAGCATACTGCCACATGCATAACATCCAGCTTTTGATCTTTTTTTAGCCTGTCTGGAACAAAACCTAATTCTTGAACACCAATTACGAAAAGCGCAGATTGTATGTCCATTTCATCTCCAAAAAAAGCTTCTAACTTTTTAAGAGCATTTTTCCACTCTACGTTCTCTATTTTATTCATAAGGCAAAGGTAGAGATGATACCCTATTTATATCAAGAAACCAACGTTAAAAAAAAGCGACAACTTAAAACACAAACACATCGATACGGTTTACTTTAGCAGCATGGGAATGATTGATGTTTTTCTAGTTGTACCTCTTCTTTGGGGGGCCTATAAAGGATTTAAAAAAGGACTAATAGTAGAAGTTTTTTCATTAGTAGCTTTGGTTTTAGGAATAATAGCAGCAGTATATTTCCCTCAATTTGCTCAAAAGATTATTGCAACCACCTTTCAATTGGAAACCGGAATAATTCCAATATTAGCTTTTATAACAACTTTTTTAACCGTTGTTGTCGTTGTTAATTTATTAGGAAAAATGATTGAAAAAATGATTGATGTTTTGGCGCTTTCGTTTTTTAATAAACTTGGTGGATTGGCTTTTGGTGTTATAAAAACGGCCCTTATTTTAAGTGTGTTGCTTTTCTTATTTGAAGGAGTAAATCGAAAATTTGAGTTTATGGGCGAGGATAAAAAACAAAGCTCGCTTCTTTACAAACCACTTGTCGGTTTTTCAAGCATGGTTCTACCTGTTTTTACCGATGCTGACTGGCTTGATGATTTTATTAAACAAAAAGAAAAGGTTGATAAAAGTTTGGAGGCTTAATAAACCAGTAAACTATTTCAAAGCAGCAACGCCAGGTAATTCTTTTCCTTCAAGATACTCTAACATAGCGCCTCCGCCAGTTGAAACATAGCTTACATGCTCTTTTAACTTGAGTTGATTAATTGCAGCAACAGAATCTCCACCACCAACCAAAGAATAAGCTCCACGTTCAGTTGCTGTTACAATAGAATAGGCAATTTGTTTTGTTCCTTCTGCAAAATTTGGCATTTCAAAAACGCCCATAGGGCCATTCCATAAAATAGTTTGCGACTCTTCTATACAAACCTTACAGCTTTTAATTGCTTTTGGACCAATGTCCATTCCCATCCAGCCACTCAATATGTCTTTTGTTTCAAAAGTTTTTTGAGCTGCGTCGTTACTAAATGAATCAGCACAAATGGAATCTAATGGTAAGATTACTCTTACGCCTTTTCGCACTGCTTTCTTCAGAATTTTACGAGCCTCATCCAAATAATCGTCTTCAACTAATGAGTTTCCAACATCCCCACCTTGTGCTTTAAAAAAGGTATATGCCATTCCGCCACCTATAATTAGGTTGTCAATTTTATCAAGTAAATGGCTAATAATTGAAATTTTTGAAGAAACCTTGGCTCCACCAATAATAGCAGTAAAAGGTTTTTTGTGATTTGATAATACAAGCTCCAAGCTGCTTACTTCTTTTGACATCAACAAACCGCTTACTTTAGCATCAGTAAAAAAGTCAGCAATAATTGCGGTAGAAGCGTGAGCGCGGTGCGCTGTACCAAAGGCATCGTTTACATAAACATCACCATGAGCGGAGAGTTTTTTAGCAAAAGCTTTATCACCAGCTGTTTCTTCTTTGTAATAGCGTAAGTTTTCAAGTAATAAAACCTCACCTGCTTTAAGCGAAGAAGACATGCTAATAGCATTATCACTAATACAATCCTCAGCAAACTTTACTTCCGTTCCAAGTAAACCGGATAGTTCAGAAACAATGTTTTTTAATGAAAATTTAACCGGGAAAGCGGCAGACTCCTCTTTTTTTGGTCTACCTAAGTGCGACATTAAAACAACTGAACCACCATCAGTAATTATTTTTTTAATGGTAGGAATAGCAGCAGTTATTCTGGTGTTGTCTGTTACTTCAAGGTCTGCATTGATAGGTACATTAAAGTCAACGCGAACAACCGCTCGTTTACCTGAAAAATTAATGTCGTTTACTGTTTTCATAATCTCGAAATTAAAAAACAAAAGTATCTGTTGAAAACAAAGAAACAAGCCAATAAAAAGAAAACATACAATCTAAAACATTTTAATTTCGCGCAATGCGATATGAAGATATCTTAGGGCAAAAGGAAATAAAGAAACAACTGCAGCAAACAATTGCTGAAAATAGAGTTTCACATGCTCAATTGTTTTTAGGCCCTGAAGGCAGCGGAACCTTACCAATGGCTCTTGCTTACGCTACTGAAATACTTTGTACCAACACAAACCAAAACAAAGAGGCATCTTTTCTAAAATGTCAAAAACTAGCGCATCCCGATTTACACTTGGTGTTTCCTACAAACACTACAGCATCGGTTAAAAAAAACGCTATTTATAAGGCGTTTCAGGCTGAATTTAGAGAAGCTGTTTTTGAAAACCCATACTTAAGTTTAAACCGATGGTTGGATCATCTAGGTATAGGAAACAAACAAGGCTCCATAAATGTTGCATCAAGTCAGGAGATAATACGCGACATCAGCTTAAAGCCATTTGAAAGCGACTATAAGGTTGTTATCCTTTGGATGGTTGAAAAACTACACCCTTCAGCATCGAACAAATTGTTAAAGATGTTGGAAGAACCACCAGCAAAAACAACCTTCATTTTAATTGCTGAAAACCCTGAGCTTCTGCTACAAACCATTATTTCAAGAACGCAAATTGTGAAGTTTAGCAAACTTCACAAAAAGGACATAAAAAAGGGACTATCAGAAAAGTTTAATTTAAAGGATGAAGAATTAAACTCTGTGGTTGCTTTAAGTGATGGAAACTTTTTAGAAGCGATTCGTCATGTTGAATCTGGGGGAAGCCTAGCTTTTAATCGTGACTCATTTATTAGCTGGATGCGTCTTGCTTTTAAAAGAGATATACCCGGTTTAATAAAATGGGTTGAAAAAATTGGGCCTATTGGTAGAGAACACCAAAAGGGCTTTTTAGCCTTTAGTTTGCATATTTTTAGAGAAAGCCTCATTAAAAACACGGGTGTTTTTGAGCTTACCCAGATGGAGGGTGTTGAGGATAAATTTGTAACAAACTTCGCCCCTTTTGTAAACGGGACAACAGCCTATGAGTTTATAAAAGAGTTTTCGGAAGCGCATTACTATATTGAAAGAAACGCGAATCCACGAATCCTTTTTATGGACTTGAGCATTAAAGTAATGATATTAATAAAGAGCGCCCGTAAAGTAATAGCAGCTTAATCTAAGTTTTTACCTAATTTTTTTATCCCAAAGTAGGCTAATGTTAATGCCAGCAAGGGTAGTACGCTAATTACGTAATAAAAAGAAGAACCCATGATGCCATAAAGTGCAGCGGCAACTATTGGAAAGGCCGCTAAAGCGAATGAATTTAAAGATTCACTGACACCCATAATTTCACCTTGTTTTTGAGGGTTTGCATGAATCGCAATAAGAGCCGAAAGGGTTGGGAAAACGAGTGACAAACCTAAATTCATAACGTAATAAAACGAAATGAACAACCACAAATTGGTGGTTAAAGTAATTGAAAACAAACCTAAAAAGGACAGAAGTAAGCCGACAATTAGCGTTGAAAACTCACCAATTTTACCAATTATTTTTTTCGATACAAAAGCTTGGTTAAAGGACAAGAAGGCGCCAACCACAAACAAAAACATACCTAGCTGACTTTCATTAAAATGAAAGGTGTCAATTAGAAACAAAGCCATAGAGGCAATATAACAGGCCATCATAATCGAAAAAATAAACTTAATGGTAAAAAGAAGCTTTATGACAGGTTTTGGGTTGATCAACCGGATTCTTTTTAAAATCAAAAAATTATCAATAATAGAAGTGCTTTTTTCGGTTGTTCTTTTCTCGATAGGATGTGATTCTTTGAGCCAGAAAAAGATGGTTAATAAAGCCAGAATTGAAATCACGATAGAAACCAACAAAGTGCCGATATATCCAAGTGAGGTGCTTGCCGCAAAACCACCAAGCCCTGGCCCAACGATCATACCTAAACCTGCAATTCCGCCCAAATAACCAAAAATATAAGATTTTTCTTTACGTGTAGTAATATCAGACACGTAAGCGTTGGTTACCGAGGTGTTGCCACCGGTAACGCCATCAAGCACCCTGGATAAGGCAATAACAATTAAAGGAATTGAAATACCGTAAACCCACATATCTGGCAGAAAAAGCGCGAAGAGAAAAAGAAACCAACTTAATAGTGTTCCTGCTTGGCTAATTAATAAGATTTGTTTTCTACCCTTTCGGTCAGACAAAGCACCTAAAAATGGAGCGCCAATAAACTGAAAAGCAGCATAACAAGTTATAAGCAAACCATAAACCCATTTTGGAGCGCCATATCGATCAACAATAAACGGTAGAATTGGCATTAAAATGCTGAACCCAAGAACATTAACAAAAGTTAAAAGGTAGGCGGGAATAAACCTTTTAATCATCTATAATTGATCTAGAACATCAAGCTGTAGCTGATAATCTAGCTGTAAATCAGGATGTAAGTTTGATAAAGCCTTTTGAGCCATTTCAATTTGTTTGATATAGGTATTGAACAAGGTTTGGTTGTGTTTAATTAGAGGTTTTACCTTTCTCATTTCATGGCAAAAATGCATTAGCAACTCCAGTTCAGTTTCCTTCTTTTTTGAAAAACGAACAAATTTCTTCACGCTTTTTAAAATTTTCCTTACTGTTTTACGCATAAAGTAGTAGGTGTCCGTATTCATTTCTAAAAACTCCTCGGTAATAAAAGCTTTTACGTTTTCGATGTATTCTTTTTCATCTTCCGATTCAAAAATGAGGTATGTTAAATACTCTTTGGTTTCCTTTTTAAAGCGCGACAACTTCAAACAAAGCTCCAGTAACTCTGGGGTAGACTTGGTTTTTAATTCGCGTTTAAGCTCTGTAATTGTTGCGGTTTTCAAATGGTTAAAAAAATAACGTTAGATATTCAGGAGGCCTGAAACGCAAACCTAATGAATATGAAATTAGGTTTAAACCTTAAGATAAAAAGGTTGAAGTTAATAAACTTGGATTTTTATAGAAACCAGCAACAAGTTAAAAGAAAAGGAAAAACGAGGCCTTACACATAGGTAACTGGATACATGTTTTCACTTTTGAATAAAGCTGGCGAAATTAGCTTTAGGTTGTAAAAAGAAATGGGTAAGAAATATAAAACCCAGCACAATGCAACTTTCTTTAAATTACATAGAGCTGTTGTTAAAGAGTGCGTTAAAATACCCGATGGAATGTTCAGTGACACTAAAGTGCTTGGCTGGTATTTAGATCAAGGTTACGAGCATGTAATGACTTTAAAACCGAAATAGAAACATTTTAATCGAGGGGGCTTTGCCCCCTTTTTTTATTCCGCTAATTTCAATGCCATATCTAACCAACTGTATACATCTTTGGGATGTTTTTTGGTTTTTTCTTTCGATCTAATATGTCCTAAACGAACAACAACCAAGTCTTTTTCTGGGACACAAAAAATGTATTGTCCAAGAATCCCCCTAGCAAAGTAAACATCTAGCTCCTTATGTTTAGTTAACCACCATTGGTAACCATAAAAGTCAACAACTGCGTTGTCTTCTTTATCAATTAAACCAGTTGCCGTAACACTTTCTTTTAAATACCATATTGGGATAATTTGAGTTGAGTCTATTCTGCCACCGTCCAAATAAAGTTGCCCAAATTTCGCAAAATCTCTGGCTGTAGCATAAACACAGCAAGATGCTTTTTCACTTCCACCTTCAAAGTCTAAAACCCAAAAGGCATCGCTTGCTTTTATAGGTTTCCAAATGTATTGCTGAAGCAGGTCACTTAATGTTAAGCCACTTGCTTTTTCTAAAACAAAAGCCAACAATTGGGTCGCTCCTCCTTGATATTCGTAATAAACACCAGGCTCACTAGTTAATTGGTAATCACATAAAAGGCGCTCTAAGTTTTTACCGTAATAGGCTTTTGCGGGAAAAGCAAATGGGTCAAGATAGCTTTCATTGAAATTGACTCCTGATGACATTTGTAACAACTGTTTGATTGTTATTGTCCCAAAGTTATCGTTACAGTAATTAGGTAAAAACTCGCCAACCGTTTGGTTAATAGAGTTTATAAAACCGTGTTGAAGAGCAACCCCAACCAGGCTACTCACCATAGTTTTACTCATCGAAAAAGAGTTGCTCACCGTATTTTTATCAGTGTCCAACCAGTAGTTCTCATAAACAACCCTTTTATTTTTAATAACTAAAAACGCTGTTGATTTATATTCGGAATGAATGTTTAAATCAGCTCCCGAAAGCTCTTTAGGCGCACTTATAGGGTAAAAAGCAACTGCGCTTGCGCCCTCAATTACGTTAGCTTTATAGTTACTTAAATCGTCAATTGCCGGGCCTAGTCTGCCTTTAAAAATAGTTTGACTAAGGGTGGTGTAGAAATATGCGTTATCATAAATCATTAAGGTTAAATGAAACGCAACAACCATTGATAACAACCCCGATATAACTATGATTACTTTACCAGCTTTATACATAATTGAACTTAAAAAGTGATTTTATATGATGAGTAAACCGCTGTTTAACCAAACCCATATCCACTTGCCCTCCAAGCTCCTTGCTAATTGACGTAACCGCTTTTCCCTCAATTCCACAAGGTATGATTCCGTTAAAATAACGCAAGTCGTTGTTTACGTTTAAGGCTAGCCCGTGCATAGTAATCCATCTAGAACAGCGAATTCCCATAGCGCAAATTTTACGTTCTAGCGGAGTACCACCATCCAACCAAACGCCGGTATAACCATCAACACGCCCCGAAAGGATGTTAAAGTCTGCTAAAAGAAGAATAACAGCCTCTTCTAAAAAACGAAGATATTTGTGTATGTCAGTAAAAAACTCGTCCAAATCTAAAATAGGGTACACCACCATTTGACCCGGCCCATGATGTGTAATATCACCACCTCTGTTTATTTTAAAAAACTGAACACCATCTTTTTTTAGTTGCCTGGTATTTAAAAGTAAATGATCCTCAGAGCCACTTTTCCCTAATGTGTAAACAGGGTTGTGCTCGCAAAAAAGTAAATAATGGCTTAGTGTTTTAAGGTCCTTTTCAGGATGTTTTCGCAAAATCATTTTACGGTTTATTAATCGATGATGCAGCGCCTCTTGATATCTCCAAGCACGAGCGTAATCAATCAACCCAATATCCCTTAAAAGGACATCTTTCATATAGCTTTAAGTCTTTTCTTTAGGTTTTCAATTACATCAACCTCTACTGGATCAACGCCGCTCAGGTCTGATAAATAAACCGATACAAAATCAGTTAGATGAATCAAGTACAACCATTTTTCTAGAGGGTTTACTCCTTTTGCGTTAATCGTTAAAACACTTGTGGTGTATTTTTTTACAATCTCTTCAACATAATCGAAACGAGGCAAATTGCTTTTAAGCTCATCGCTTGTTTTTAGAAAAACAACAGAATGGTTGTGGCTTTCATTTACCCACCCCACAATTTCATTGTGGTTCATTTCTGGTAAAACATGATGCCAGCATAACATTTTAGCGTTTTCGTTAATCTGTTGTCTAAAACGAACAGCAACACCCTCTAATGAATCTTCACAATAAATAATTGGTGTGGTTTCGTGCAACACTTCCGCTATTTTAATAGCTTCGTTTTTAATGTTGTTTTGCTCCTGGTTTAACAAAGAAACAACTCCCTTAAGCTGTTCCAAATAATTTGGACTACCCTCAAATTGAGATACTATACCTAACAATTGAGAAAAAGCATAACCAAAAGCAGCTCTAGGCGGTAAGCCGCCAGGAACCATCGTATAAGGAAAACTGTTTGATTCACAAAAAGCCTGAAGCTCACCTCCAGAAGTAACCCCAATAACTCTGGCGTTTTTATCAAAGGCCTGATTTACGGCGCTCATTGTTTCCTCGGTATTACCTGAATAGCTGCAGGCAATAAAAAGAGTGCCTGAATTAACAAAACCAGGAACTTTATAGGATTTATTAATGGTAACAGGGTACTTACAATGGCTGAGCACCAAGTTTGACAGGATAGAACCGCCAATTCCTGACCCACCAAGGCCTGATATTACAACATTGGTTATTCCGCTTAGGTTTATTTTGACCAAGCCATGAGCTATATCTAATCCCTCACTTAAGTTGCTAGGGAAGTTTTCTATTAATTTTATCATATTTAATTATCTATAAAAACAACTTTTTCCACATTGGTTTTTCCTGATGGAAGAACCGTTTTTATCAAATAAACACCTTTTTCAATATTTATTCTGTCCAGCACAAAATAAGACCAATTGTTATCTGGATACGCTTTATGCTCTTGTTTTAAATTACCCGACAAGTCGTAAATTAAAACATCAACATACGTTTCAATAGGTAAGTCTATTATTAAATAGTTAATACTTGGGTTAGGAAAAATAATACCATCAACTATGGTGTTGTTGGTTATTGTGTCGTAATTAAAAGCAGGGTTGTAAAGCTCAAAAATTTTATCATCGTCTGGCTGAACAACACTAGCTCCATTTGTTTCTTTGTTTGAAGTGCAGTAATAAACCTTACCATTTGGCGCAACAAAAACATCTCTTATCCTTCCTACTTCATAATCAAGAATATATGCCTCACTAGTAACAGTTCGGCCATCATGTGTAAGGGGTAAAACACTAATTCTTTTGCTTTTTAAAAAGGTCTGTAACAGAACATTATTCCACTCCGGAATAGAAGGGTGATCAAAATAAGCCAACCCGCAAGGCGCATCGGTAGGTGTCCAGGCAACTAATGGTTCAACTATGTTTGCCGAATCGCAAAAACTCATTTCTTCGGGTGTATCGCAAAACCCCTCTACGTATGGCCACCCAAAGTTTCCACCTTTTTCAATTAAGTTTAGTTCGTCATCAATACCAGTACCATGTTCTGAAGAATAAAGTAAATTATTTTTACCGAACACCAACCCTTGTGGATTACGGTGTCCAAAACTCCAAACTAAATTACCAAAAGGATTGTCAGGTAAAGCTTTACCATTAATATCCATTCGTAAAACTTTACCGTTCATTGAGTTTACGTCCTGTGGAAAGTCAAATCTTGAGAATGCGTCGCCCATACACAAATACATAATGTTGTCGTTTTCAAATACTATTCTAGCTCCGTTGTGCGATGAATTTCCTCCAAAACCCGAAATCAAATTGGTGGTATCAATTATTTTATTGACGTTGATGGAATAGTTCAATCGAACGAGTTTACCTGAAAACTCACCATCAGTATAATAAACGTATATGAAGGGTATAAGAGGGAATTTTGGATGCAACGCCATTGCGTGCAGACCCGAATTGTCCCAACTTTGAAAAACGTCCGGAACCTTATAAACCGAATCTAAAACAGGCACGTCATCGCTAGGGTTTAACTTAATTAAATACCCGTTACGCTGAACAAACCACAAGTTTCCTTCGGTATCCATATCCAAGTCCCAAGGCACATCAAGATGGTCTGCTAACTTTTTACTTTTAAGCAGGGTAGTGTTAAGCTGAATATCAGCTTGAGTAAAACCTAAGAAATGAAGTAATAAAAAGAAGACAAAAAACAGCCTTTTCATGAGTTCACGAATGTAGCTAAAAACCCCACTCATAATTAAATGATAACCCGTAGGTGTTTATCTTTGCGCCCCAAAATCATTATAATGAGTCGAGTTTTCTCAGAGCAAGAACAAGTAAGAAGAGATGCTCTTCAAAAAATTGAAGAGCTTGGAATAAATGCATATCCTCAAGCAGAGTTTAAGGTTAACGCTTTTGCTGACGACATAATAAAGAACTTCAAAGAAAAAAAACCTAGACATAAGAGCGTAACCCTAGCGGGTCGATTAATGAGCAAAAGAGTGATGGGAAAAGCATCTTTTGCTAACCTTCAAGATAGCTCAGGGAAAATACAACTGTATGTTAATCGTGATGAGATTTGCAAAGGCGAAGATAAAACGCTTTACAATGCCCTATTTAAAAAGTTATTAGATATTGGTGACTTTATTGGAGTTAAAGGATATGTTTTTACTACCAAAGTAGGGGAAACGTCAATTCATGTTGAAGAGCTGGTTTTATTAAGTAAATCATTACGCCCATTACCAATTGTTAAAACCGATGCGGAGGGTAATATACATGATGCGTTCACCGACCCAGAGTTAAGATACAGAAGACGGTATATTGACTTAGTGGTAAACAAAGAGGTGAAAGATGTTTTTGTAAAACGCACAAAAATAATGAATTCCATGCGGGACATTTTTAATACAAATGGTTACTTAGAGGTGGAAACGCCAATTTTACAGCCAATACCAGGAGGGGCCGCGGCACGACCATTTATGACGCACCACAATGCACTGGATGTGCCGTTGTATTTAAGAATTGCCAATGAACTTTATTTGAAAAGGCTAATTGTTGGTGGCTTTGATGGTGTTTACGAATTTGCTAAAGATTTTAGAAACGAGGGAATGGATAGAACCCATAATCCAGAGTTTACCGTGATGGAAATCTACGTAGCCTATAAAGACTACAAATGGATGATGAATTTTACAGAGCAAATGTTAGAGAAAATTGCTTTTGCTGTAAACGGAACCAAAGAAGCTCAATTTGGTGATCATAAAGTAAATTTTACCGCTCCCTATAAAAGAGTGCCAATTCTTGACGCTATTGAGACTCATACGGGGTTCGATCTAAACGGAAAAACAGTTGAAGAAATAATGGAGGTTTGTAAAAAACTAAATATTTCTGTTGATGAATCCATGGGAAAAGGGAAATTAATAGATGAAATATTCGGTGAAAAGTGTGAAAGACATTATATAGAACCTACTTTTATTACTGACTACCCGATTGAGATGTCACCATTATGTAAAAAACACAGAGACAACCCAGAGCTTACCGAGAGATTTGAGTTAATGGTTTGTGGTAAGGAATTAGCAAATGCATACACTGAGCTTAATGACCCTATAGATCAATTGGCTCGTTTCGAAGATCAATTAGCTCTTTCTGATAAAGGGGATGACGAGGCCATGTTTATTGATCATGATTTCGTTAGAGCCCTAGAGTATGGTATGCCACCAACTTCCGGAATGGGCATTGGTATAGACAGACTTTGTATGTTTTTAACCAACAGCCAGTCAATACAAGATGTACTTTTCTTTCCTCAAATGCGCCCTGAGGTTATGAAGAAAGCAGGCTTAAAGTTAAACGAAAACGAAAAAATTATTTTCGATATTCTTTCTAAAGAGGGTTCAATGGGTTTAAACGACCTAAAGGGTCAAGCAGGGCTAAGCAGCAAGGGCTGGGATAAAGCTATAAAAGGTTTAAGTAAACAGGGGGTAACTAAAGTGACTAAAGATGGTGACGCTCTTACAGTTGAAATTACTTCTTAAAAGGCACTAAAAAAACCGAAACCACTCTTTTGGGTCTACAGGGGTAGAATTAGTTGTTTTGAAACCTCTGGATAAGGGCGAGCGTGTTGTAAGCCTTAATGCTGCTGATGTTGTCGTAAATAAAAAGCTGACTTATTGAAAGTGAGCAATAAAACCACAGTTATATAGGGCTTTTGCTATGAGGTTTTACAAAAAGCGAGAGCAACACCATCCTTAGCGGTTGACACACCTTTTGCATGAATCTTGGTTTCCACAAACACACCAGAAAAAATAACAACAAGTACTCAAAAGGCGTTTATGGTAACAGACTAGATAGTAGTTGAGTGGGGGGGGGGTAAAAACAGAATAATAATTATTTATTAAAAGTGAAGAAGAAGCTTCGTATATTTGCAAAAAATATAAACAAATCATTATGATGAAAAAAGCACTTTTATTTCTGTTTGTCTTAATTGGCACAGCAGGATTTTCACAAACCACTGAATTACTCATCTCTGAGTATGCAGAAGGTTCTTCAAGCAACAAGTACATTGAAATATACAACGGCACAGGAGCTGCTGTTTCAATGTCAGGATATGAAGTAAAACTTTACAGCAATGGAGCGTCTACACCTTCACAAACCCTCGCCCTTGCTGGTATGTTAGCAGATGGAGGGGTTTATGTTATTGCTAATTCTTCTGCAAACGCAACTATCTCAGCAGCAGCTGATATTACGAGTAGCATAACCTATTTTAATGGTGATGATGCACTTGGTTTTTAT
>Ga0307998_1001458_pt1 | contig 12726 bp, 13 predicted proteins | sample Davwhametageno37_FD_203147 | JGI IMG/M metagenome (GOLD analysis project Ga0307998, IMG submission 203147) | Marine microbial communities from Davis Island wharf, Antarctic Ocean - #37 | ecosystem: Environmental > Aquatic > Marine > Unclassified | place: Antarctic Ocean: Davis Island wharf...
TTCTATTGATATTTTTAAAAAAGGAGATCGCTTTAGATTGAAAATATTTGACAATAATTTTAATTGTTCTGAACAAAATTTTTACAGCAACCAGACAATTATTGATACTAATGAGTTAATCATTTCTAATGCTTTTTCTCCCAATGGTGACAATAAAAATGATCAATTCATTATTTATGGAATTGAAAGCTTTTCCAAAGTAAACTTAACAGTCTTTAATCGATGGCAGCAAATGGTTTATAAAAATGAAAATTATGATAATAGCTGGACTGGCGAGTCAAATATTGGGAGTAATTTAAATCAAAATAATGGATTGCCCTCAGGAGTATATTTCTATATTTTAGAATTAAATGGAGGAGAAACTTATAAAAAAGGATTTATATATTTAAAAAGATGATTACGGATCAATAGCTGACTATACTAATGCAATTGAGCTTGACCCTGATTATGCTTTTGCTTATTATAACAGGGGGGGGGAATTTCCAAAGAAAATATAGGTGATTTAAATGGTGCTTGTAAAGATTGGAGAAAAGCTGCAAGTCTTGATCATTCAAAATCAGCTAAATGGGTAAGAGACCAATGCAACTAAACACAATACAAAATTCTTTAGGTACTAGTAAAAAGGATGTTATATCTATTTAGTGGCGTTTTCTTTTAAACCACTGGCATATCATCTTAAGTAAGTTCAGGTATTTGTGATTAAAAAGCTAAAGCGGCATACTAAAAAGAAAAAAAACAGAGGTAGGCTTAGTCACAACTTCCCCCCCCCAATCTGTTATGTAGTCGTTCACTAGGGGAGAATTTGTTGCGAAATTATTCTTTCTTGGCTAGCCGTTCTTAACCTAATAAGCAGCTGATAAGTTCCATTTTTTCGTTTGTAGTTATGAAATTTGAATGTAATATTTATCATAGATTTTAAATTGTTCCCAAATTTTTAAAACACCAACAAAACGCCTGATATTTTATTAAAGGTGAAATTAAGGCTTAACAGAGAACAAGTCTAACGATAACATGGGAATAAGAGGGTTATAATAAACAAACCGCCTGACTGTTAATCAGAGGGTCCTAAGTTGGTGTCTTAGAGGAGGAGGAGCTAGCGTTAACCGCTTCACGACAAAATAGTTGTCGCAAATTAAAGCCCTTCACGAAAGTGAGGGGTTTTTTCTTACAATTAAGTTTATCCTAAAGTTAGTCAATTTCTTGGTGCTCATTTGGCACTCTTATAAATAAGCCCATATCATACTCTAAAAGGAATTTGAATCTAAATAGAATAATTATTTCCAAACCGGAATTTAAAAGAAAACGAATCCAATATTTGGATACCTATTAATCGTATTTAGTGTCAAACTTAAGAAAAAAATTTGCCCAAATCACTTTAGATAAGGCATTTATATATGGCATTAGTAGAATTAGAATTATTGAAATTACTATAAAATTTGTAACCAAATTTCCGGATATGCCTAGTGATAAAAGGATGATAAAAACAGCAATACCTATCCCTACACCAATCCCATAGGATACGTACATTGATCCGAAGAAAAAACCAGGTTCAATATTAAAACGTAATTCGCAATTAGGACAGTTTTTATTTACTTTATTAAATTGCGATAAATGATAAGGTTTTGATTTTAATAGATCCCCTTTTCTGCATCTAGGACATTTTAAAAAAAGAATACTTTTAAGTCTAGACATTAAAATTTATTTTAATTTAAAATTACTCCAAATATTCAGAAAAGAGGTTTTTACAAATTAAATTACATAGTAAAAGATCATTAAAAAATGACACAGAGCACCCATGAGAACGAATAAATGCCATATAACGTGATTGAAAGGTATACTTTTAATAGCATAAAATACGATTCCAATAGTATAAGAAACTCCTCCAGTAATAAGAAATAGTTTACCCTCATTTATTTTATAAGAAAGTTCAGAAAAGTCAAATACTATAAGCCACCCCATAGCTAAATACAAAAGAGTGGAGAAAATTTCATATTTTCCAGTGAAAAATAATTTTAAAACAATGCCAAAAGCAGCTATTCCCCAAACAATGTAAAGCAAGATCCACCCCAAGCTATCGAATAGAATTATCACTAATACAGGAGTATAAGTTCCTGCAATAAGAAAGTATATGCTGATATGGTCTAAAATTCTAAAATAATGTTTTTTTTTATCATCTTTTGCAGAATGGTAAAGAGTAGACGCTGTAAATAAAAGTAAGACAGAACTACCATAAACAATCACACTAAAAAGACTGTTTGGGGTTTTGTTGGTGTCAAAAGCAATAAGAAGCGTTAAGCCTATAAGGCTTAAAAACGCGCCAATACCATGTGTTAATGCATTGAGTTTTTCTTCAAAAGGTGATTGTAATCTCAATATTTAGAAAGTATTTTTTTCATAACTAACTTTTCAAGTAACCATAAGAGTTTAACTAAAATACAATTTGAAAATGAAATAAATTTTAAAAATTTAATTTATGTAATAAAAAGAATCTTTTCCTCTTGCACTAATTAAATGCCTTCATTAAAGTTTTGATTTAAAAGGATAATTTAATATTAATTTGCTCCCCAACTATCTTAAAAAAATATCAACCCCAAATTCAGCGGATAAAACAGCAATGGAAATTAAGACTTTTCTTTATATCGACTAAATATATATCGTGTATTAATCTAAAAAAAATGATAGTTATGTACTTTAAAGATTATCAAATATTTTGTCTTTGTATACTTAAAATTTGTAAATTGTTGAATATTAATGGATTAAAACCAATGTTATGAATGAAATTTTAATTACAATTGTTTTTATTATATGTTTAGTCTTAGTGGTTTATTGGTATGCTGGTTATTCAGTAAAAACCGGTAATCTTGAAGATGCAGATGGAAATTTCATCCCTGATGCATGGGAAGAAAAATTTGGATGGTTTTTTGAAGGAAAATCAATAATAATGTTTGTTTTGGGTGGTGCTTTAGGATATACCATCGGTGCCATTTATGGATTTCCTTTTTAATCATTTTTTTTATAAAAGCAAATAGTATTGTCTTCTATATTGGTAGTTCTAAAAATCCTTTCTCAATTACCCTTGAAATAATTACTCTCTGAATTTCAGAAGTTCCTTCATATATTTGAGTAATCTTAGCGTCGCGCATTAATCTTTCAACGTGATATTCTTTAACATAGCCGTTTCCTCCATGTATCTGGACTGCCTCAATTGTGTGTTTCATAGCAACCTCTGAAGCTTTTAGTTTTGCAATTGCACTTGCTGTTCCATATGGAAGACCTTGGTCTTTTAACCAAGCTGCACGATAGACCAGCATTCTTGCGCTTTCAATATCCATTGCCATGTCAGCTAATTTAAAAGCAATGGCCTGATGCTCTATGATTTGTTTTCCAAATGTTTTTCTAATTTTTGCGTAGTTAACACTTAATTCATAAGCGCCAGCTGCAATTCCCAGAGCTTGAGCTGCAACGCCTATTCTTCCTCCTTCCAATGTTTTCATTGCAAATTTAAAACCAAAACCTTTAGGTCCAAGTCTGTTTTCTTTTGGAATTTTCACATTGTTATACATTATGGAGTGTGTATCTGAAGATCGAATTCCAAGCTTATCTTCTTTTGGGCCAATTTTAACCCCTTCCCAATGTGACTCTACAATAAAAACATCAATACCTCTATGTCCTTTTTCCTTATCAGTTTGGGCAACTACTAAATGAATTTTTGAAGTACCACCACTTGTAATCCAATTTTTAATACCGTTTAGAATGTAGTGATCCCCACAATCTAATGCAGTTGTCTGTTGACTACTCGCATCACTACCCGCTTCTGGTTCTGAAAGACAAAAACATCCTATTTTCTCTCCTTTAGCAACAGGCTTTAGATACTTGTTTTTATGTTCTTCTGTCCCGTAGACTTCAAGTCCCCATGCAACTAAAGAATTATTCGCTGACATAATAACTGCACAACTTGCATCAATTTTTGAAATTTCTTCTAATGCCAATACGTATGAGATTGTGTCCATACCACTTCCACCATATTTAGGATCACTCATTATCCCCATAAAACCAAGATCTTTCAATTTCTGAACCTCTTTTACAGGATATTCCATATCAATATCTCTTTTAATTACTCCATTTTTCAAATGGAGTTGTGCTACATTTTTTGCCGCTTCTTTTACCGCTTTATGGTCTTCTGATAGTGAAAAATTCATTTACTTTTATTTATTATGCATGCATAGCAAATGTAATGTTATTTATTTAAAAATATATTATGTGATCTCTTTTAAGGCTTAGTAGATTACTATAAATGAAAAGATCTCTTGTAATAAAGAGGAATGATGTGTTGAAATTACAAGAAAAACAGAAGGGAAAGGAAAGTATTTATTTTTTTGGAAGGATCTGGAGAAAATTCATCCAATAACCCAGGTAAATTTCAGCTCCTCTCCAATTGTCGTTTCAGTGGGAACATCTATTTTAATTATTCAAAAGGGATATTTATTGTGTAGAATAATTAAGCCATTATTCATTAAATTTTAAGCGGTTTATTACTATTTAAGGCTTTTATGAGAAGCTCTTTTAAGCTTATCATTTAAAGCATTACCATAACCTTCATCTGGAAACCAAAATGCAAGAATCAAATCTAGCTCCATACTATCTAATAGATGTAAATATGCATAAAAATTTTTAGCAGCTTCTTCTAGATTTGAAGACGGAGATAAAATCAGTTTCGAATGGAAAGAAAAAGGAACTTTAGCACTATCATCAAATGCCAAATAGCCAATTTTTTTATCTGAAAGGCTCAATTTTAAACTTGATAATTGATCCAAAATTATTATTGGAGTTCTAGGTGCATAGTGTTTGACATGCATTCCTGGGGCTAGTATTTCTTGATGTAATTGGTCAGCATAAGCTAATTTAGGGCAATATTTTTTTAACTTCTCTATTGTTATGGAACCAGCTCTATAAACAAGCGGAAGGTTGTCTTGGTCAAATCCAATAATCGTAGATTCTAAACCTTTTTCACAAGAACCACCATCTAAAATAAATGGGACTTTATCACCTAAAGATGAGAATACATGATTTGAATTTGTTGGACTTAGTAACCCATACATATTTGCGCTTGGAGCAGCTAATGGAAAATCAAGATTTCTTAAAAGCTCTAAAGCTATTGGATGCTGAGGTATTCGGATAGCAACAGTGTCTTTTCCTGAAGTTATTTCATCTGAAATAATATCTTTTTTTTTTAAAACTAATGTTAAAGGGCCTGGCCAGAAATTTTCAGCAAGTTCTAATGCGATTTTGGGAAAATCATCTACAAGCTCAGATACTGTGGCCAAACTGTGGGTGTGAATAATCAATGGATTGTTTTTAGGCCTGTTCTTAATACTAAATATTTTAGAAATTACAGACGGTAAAAAAGCATTTCCAGCAAGTCCATATACAGTTTCAGTAGGAAAGCCTATTACATGACCCTGGTTTAAATAATTTTTAGCTAATGATATGCTCTTAGAAATCATTGTTTTTATAAAATATCAAAGAAACAAAATCAATTACTCTTTTTGAAAATATTACTGCCGAATTATTCAAGATTCTTAATTTTAAATTATATATCAATTAACTCTATTTCAATTATAAAATAAATATTGATAGTTCTTAAATAAATATAAGCTTTTTTCTATTCAAGAATAACTGTATAAAAACAAAAAAGGCTAGTAACGCAACCATACGCACTAGCCCCTTAAGCTATTATTCGCAGCGTGAACCACGAATTGTAAAATTACACTTTAATAAATGATAAATCACCGTTATCTGATCTTTAATTCAATTCTCGAATTTTAATATTTCTAAAATATGCCTTTCCTGGATGGTCTTGAAAACAGATATAGCCTTTAGAATACTTTCCAAAATCATACCATCTCTTACTTCCTAAATATTCGTAATCATCTGACTTACTGAATTTACTTTCTGATAATCTTTTATCCCAATCAGGGCCTCTAAGTTCAAATTCATTGATGAGTAGATCATTTAATTTAACTAAGCCCTTATTGTTTTTCTGATCAATTTTAATGAAGTAATTATTCCATTCTCCAGCTGGACGATACGAAATAGGTGGTTTGGGTGAATACATATCATATACTGCTCCCAAATAATGTTTTTTGGCTTCTAAATCTGTAAGTATGTTATTTAATTCAATTTCACCACCTAAAATCTCATTTGGATTATTATATGTGTCAATATCTATTATTTGAATTTCTTGGCCAGTTTGATAAGGAAATTTGTAAGCCATATTTTCATCTACTCCCCACATAAAACCACTATTCCCTCCTTTTTCAATTTTCCAATCAAAAGTAATTTCAAAACTAGAATATTTTTTATTTGTTAAAAGGCTAGCATCGTCATTCCCAGATTCCAATCCAGAGACGACATCAAATATCAAAATATCGTCTTCGACGTGCCATCCTTTTTTTGCTCCATCATCCTGAAATATATGCCATCCTGACAAAGAATTATCAACAATTAGATTTTTCCATTCTGATTCATTTGAATCACAGCTTAAAGTTAAAATGGAGAAAAAGAACAAGAAATATTTCATCTGTATTAATTTATTAATAATAATATTCAAATTTAAAGTTTTCAAATCTTACAAAATTCTTAAATTCATTTTTTTATTGAACATGATTTAACTTTATTTAAAATCCCAAATGAATTCATATACCTTAAATCTTATTGAAGCTGAAAAAAAAGCAGCTCTTCTTTTTGAAAAAATTCAACTTGGTAATATATTAATTCCAGGTAAAACGGAAAAAGAAATAAATGAAGCCGTTTTTGATTTGGCGTACAAACTTTTTGGAATTAAAAAATATTGGCACAAACGAATAGTAAGGGTAAATAAAAATACATTAAAACCCTATAATGAAAACCCTGAGAATCTTACCCTTCAAAAAGACGATATTCTTTTTTTAGATTTTGGACCAATTTTTGAAGAATGGGAGGCAGATTATGGAAGAACTTATGTGTTGGGTAATGATCCTCTTAAACAAAAACTTTCTAAAGACATTGAAAAAGCATGGTGGGAGGGAAAAGCTTTTTTTAATTCTCAAAAAGAAATTTCAGGAGCACAATTTTTCGCTTATATTGAAAAACTGGCTATAAAATATGACTGGGAATTTGGGGGTGAAATTGCAGGTCACCTTATTGGACATTTTCCACATGAACGTTTAGAAAAAGAAGATAAATCTAATTATATTCATCCTGAAAATTACAAAAACATGCTAGCCCCAGGAAAAAATGGTGATCAAAGAAATTGGATTTTAGAAATTCATTTTGTGGACAAAAAAGAAAAAATAGGTGGCTTTTTTGAACAATTACTAACTTTATAAAATAATCAAATCATAGCCTTCTAAAAAAATTGTTGTTTAAAAGTTAACGAAAATATACATTCAGTTGTATCTTGACTAAAACCTAATTTTAATGGACACCAAAGAAAAAATAGTTAAAGACTGGCTGATTCGATATACAGGCAAATCTTTAGAAGCATTTGGAGAATATATTTTGTTGACTAATTTTCAGAAATACATTACCCTGTTTTCTGAAATCACAAAAGCCCCAATTGAAGGGAAAAATAATGTGATGTCATCTTCAACTTCTAAAAATATAACCATTATTAATTTTGGAATGGGAAGTCCTAATGCAGCTCTAATTATGGATTTATTAATTTCGATAAACCCCAAGGCTGTGCTTTTTTTAGGTAAATGTGGTGGTTTAAAAAAAAGGAATAATATTGGGGATTTTATTTTGCCTATTGGCGCAATTCGAGGAGATGGTACTTCAGATGACTACCTTCCAAAGGAAGTCCCTGCGATGCCCTCTTTTGCACTTCAAAAAGTCATTTCTACAACACTTAGAGAACATAAATTAAATTATTGGACAGGGACGGTTTTTACAACCAATAGAAGGGTCTGGGAACATGATGCTGAATTCAAGGATTATCTTCAAGATATCCGGGCTTATGCAATTGATATGGAAACTGCAACTTTATTTATTGTTGGGTTTTACAATCAAATTCCAACTGGTGCTCTTTTATTAGTAAGTGACCAGCCTATGGTTCCTGAGGGAGTGAAGTCCATGGAAAAAGATGAGGTTAATTCTAAGATTTTTGATAAAAAACATATTGAACTTGGAATAAATTCTCTGAAACAACTTATTAATCAGGGAGAAACAATAAGGCATCTTAAATTTTAAAAACAGATTTAACTTTTTTTCCCATTTCAATGTCAAACTCGTAGCCTATAAAGAAATTCTTTTTTGATAAAAAAATACTCTCATAAATCACTTTTATTTTTAATCTGTGCGCTAAACATTATTAGTGCTCAAGAGCCTGTAAGGTCCCTTTTTGTAAAAAAAACAAATGAAGCAATTATTATAGATGGAAAGTTAAATGACTCCGCTTGGAGTAAAGCTAATAATGCTGACGGTTTTTGGCAACAGTTCCCAACGGATTCAATAAAATCGTTAAATAAAACTAGAATTAAAATTCTTTATAGTGATACTCATCTATTTATAGGTGCAGAGGCATCTAGTTTTGGTGAAAATTTCATTGTTAATTCCTTAAGAAGAGACTTTAGTGCAAGAAATAATGATAATGTAACACTCGTTTTTGATACTTTCCAAGATGGTCAGAATGCCTTTCTTTTTGGGGTAAGTGCATACGGTGTTCAAAGAGAAGGGTTAATTTCTGACAGGGGAGCAAGTATTAATGGCTTTAATCTTACTTGGGATGTGAAATGGCAATCAGAGACCAAAAAATATAAAGACCGATTTATCATTGAAATGGCTATACCCTTAAGTTCATTGAAATATCCTGATAATAGTAAAAAATGGGGGTTTCAAGCTTATAGATACGATTTACAGACTAATGAAAGAACAATATGGTCTCCTGTTCCTCAAAATCAATTACCTATAAATATTGGTTTTTTTGGAGAACTTATTTTTGAAGAACCTCTTCAAAAAAATAAAATTCCACTTTACTTAATTCCTTACATAAATGTACTAAAATCAAAAAATGTAAATGAAAATATTGATAATTCACTTGCTTTAGGAGGAGATTTAAAGTTAGCAATAGGTAATGGATTAAATCTAGATATCACAATAAATCCAGATTTTTCAAATGTAGAAGTAGATAATATTGTTACTAATTTAACTCGTTTTGAAATCTCTCTTCCTGAAAAAAGACAATTTTTTATTGATAATGGTGATTTGTTTGGACAATTTGGGAGTTCAAAAGAAAGCTCTCCTTTTTTTTCAAGACGAATTGGAATTACAAAAGATGCAAATGGAAATACAATTCAGAACAGAATTATAGGAGGTTTTCGGCTTAGTGGTAAAATAGATGAAAATTGGCGTTTAGGTATTTTAAGTATTCAAAATAAAGAAGATCTCTCTAATGAAACACCTTCGAATAACAACTCTATGATTGCCATTCAACGAAAAGTTTTTGGGCAATCACAGATTGGAGTGTTTCTAATCAATAAAGAGGTTTTTAAAGAATATGATTTTTTAAAGCAAGAAGATAAATTCAACAGAATAATTGGAGTTGATTATAATTTAGCTTCTTCAGATAATAAATGGAAAGGCAAATTTTACACGCATAAATCTTTCCAAAATAATGACACAAAGGGTAATATATCATCTCAAGCTAATCTGATTTATAATTCTAGAATTTGGACATTTTCTTCCGACTGGGTATATGTCGACAAAGATTTTAGGTCTGATCTTGGTTTTATTCCAAGAAGAGGAGTTTTTAAATCCGGTTTAAGTGGATTAAGAAATTTTTATTCTAAAACTGGTAAAATCAATTCTCACAGTATAAGTATTTCAAATTTAATGTATTACCAACAGAATTTAGATTATAAAAAAACAGATCACAAATTATTTTTTAAATATTCATTGATGTTTAAAAATCAATCAAGTGCAGGTATTTTTTATGATAAGCAATATATTTATTTATCAAATCCATTTGATCCAAGTAGATCAAATAACGCTAACCCTCTTCCAGGCCAAATAGGTTACAATTTTGGTTCCATAGGCTTGGATTATCAATCTAATTATGCTCAAGCTTTAAGCTATTCTGCAAAGCTTTCTTATGGTACTTTTTTTTACGGTAATCGTTTTTCTTTTAATGGAAAGGCAACTTATAGAATTCAACCAAAGTTCTTACTTAGCCTACTTTGGGATTATAATAAAATTATGCTACCTCGACCGTATACTTCTGCTAATCTAGTGCTAGTAAGTCCTAAATTTGATTTGACTTTAACCAAAAATTTCTTTTGGTCAACCTTAATCCAGTATGGTAATCAATTTAATAATTTGGGGGTTAACTCAAGAATTCAATGGCGTTTTGCACCACTATCAGATCTTTATTTAGTTTATAATGATAATTATTATACACGTGAATTTGGACCTATTTTTCGTTCTATTAATTTAAAACTCACTTACTGGCTGAACTTATAAAGTAAAAAGTGTTGCTCTAAGTTGAAAGAATTTATAAAAAATACATTTAATTTACGTTTTGTTTTTTAATTAAATTCGAGGCCGAACACTCTTTAAACCATCGAATCTGTTGGGCATTGTATGTGTGATTTGCCATTATAGTCTCTTTAGATCCATCTATATGAACTACCTCAATAGTCAATTGTTTTCCTGGAGAAAAAGACTCCAAGTCTACAAAATTAAAAGTATCACCTTCTTGAATAAGATCATACTCTACTTCACTAACAAATGTAATTCCCAACATTCCCTGTTTTTTCAAATTCGTCTCATGAATACGAGCAAATGATTTCACTAAAACTACTTTTACTCCTAAATGACGAGGTTCCATAGCAGCATGTTCACGAGAAGAACCTTCACCATAATTGTGATCACCAACAACTACCGTTTCAATTCCAGCAGCTTTGTAATTTCGATGCACGTCAGGAACTCCTCCATATTCTCCAGTCAATTGATTTTTTATAAAATTTGTTTTTTGATTAAATGCATTAACAGCTCCAATCAAACAGTTATTAGATAAATTATCTAGATGTCCTCGATAACGCAACCAAGGCCTTGCCATTGATATATGATCTGTTGTACATTTTCCATGTGCTTTAATTAATAGTTTAACTTCTGTCAAATTATTTCCATTCCAAGGCTGAAATGGGGCATAAAATCTGTAACCGCTCTGAGTATGACTTCACCACTACCTCAACTGACGACCCTTCTTCTTGTGGAGCAATAAAACCGTTATCTTTAAGGTCAAAACCCAAAGGCGGTAACTCTAATCCAGTTGGAGGATCCAATCGCACTTCTATTCCGTCTTGATTAATTAACGAATCCTTAAGTGGATTGAAATCTAAACGTCCAGAAATTGCAACTGCAGCTACCATTTCTGGAGAAGCTACATAGGCATGAGTATTTGGATTTCCATCAGCACGCTTTGAAAAATTTCTATTAAAAGAATGAATGATAGAATTGCGTTCTTCTTTATCTGCGCCTTATCGAGCCCATTGGCCAATACAAGGTCCACAAGCATTTGTAAATATTTTAGCACTTAAGTCTTCAAAAATAGATAATAGTCTGTCTCGTTCGGCTGTTAATCTAACCTGCTCAGAGCCCGGATTAATTTCAAACTCTGCCTTAGTTACTAATTTTTTATCAACAGCTTATTTTGCAATAGAAGCAGCACGAGCTAGATCTTCAGAAGAAGAGTTAGTACAAGAACCTATTAATCCCCATTCTACTTTTAAATGCCAATCGTTTTCTTTTGCTGTTTTTTGCATTTCAGAAATCGGAGTTGCTAAGTCAGTAGTAAAGGACCCATTTATATGAGGTGTTAAAGTGTCTAAATTAATTTCAATGACTTCATCAAAATATTTTTCAGGGTTAACATATATTTCTGGATCAGCAGTCAAATGTTTTCTTAATATATTGGCTGCGTCGGAAACATCATCTCTTCCAGTTGCTCTTAAATAACGCTCCATTGAGTTATCATATCCAAAAGTTGAAGTAGTTGCTCCTACCTCAGCTCCCATATTACAAATAGTCCCTTTTCCCGAACAAGACATCGATTCTGCTCCTTCTCCAAAATATTCAATAATTGCTGTATTACCTCCTTTTACAGTTAAGATACCTGCAACTTTTAAAATCACATCTTTTGGTGCTGTCCAATCATTAAGTTTTCCAGTCAATTTAACACCTATGAGTTTTGGAAATTTTAATTCCCAAGCCATGTCTGCCATAACATTAACTGCATCTGCTCCTCCTACTCCAATGGCAATCATTCCTAATCCATCAGTATTTACTGTACGTGAAATGGTACCAATCATCATTCCACCAGTAAAAGCATAATTTGCTAATACAACTTGATGAATAATTCCAGCTCCAGGTTTCCAAAAACCAATACCATATTTATCAGAAACAGACTCTAAAAAATCAAATACTTTAGCAGAAGTTGAGTTAGCTGATTTTAAATCTTTTGTAGCCCCTTCTTTAGCTTGAGTTAAATGATCACAATGAACTGTAATAGGAACAGCAACCTTAGATTTTCCAGACTGCATGAATTGAAATAATGCCATTTATGCTGTTGCATCTTGACATGCAATACGATCTGGGGCAAAATCTACATAATCTTCACCTCTTGTAAACGCTGTTTTTTTTATTCTCCCAGAGATGAGCATAAAGAATTTTCAGATGCAGTTAATGGTC
>Ga0307998_1001464_pt1 | contig 12678 bp, 11 predicted proteins | sample Davwhametageno37_FD_203147 | JGI IMG/M metagenome (GOLD analysis project Ga0307998, IMG submission 203147) | Marine microbial communities from Davis Island wharf, Antarctic Ocean - #37 | ecosystem: Environmental > Aquatic > Marine > Unclassified | place: Antarctic Ocean: Davis Island wharf...
AGGGTCGAGCTTGTGGTCGTTTACAATTTTGCTTTTTACCTTTATTAAAATGGATGCAGAACGAATGCATGCGCTAAGGTAGAAGAAGAAATTTATTCTTCTAAAGCAACAATTTCTTTCACTTCTGGCATCATTTGATCAAACAAACCTTGAATACCGTTTTTTAAAGTTTGAGAGGAAGAAGGACAACCCGAACAAGCACCTTTTAAAACCACGGTAAGTTTTCCTGGTTCGTATTTGCTAAAATGAATTGCTCCACCATCATTTTCCACAGCAGGGCGAACATATTCTTCCAAAATTTCAACAATTCGCAGTTCTATTTCCGATGTAGGCTGAACGTGCGTAATAGTCGCCCCTTCTATTTTGGAAGTCTCATTTGTAGAAGAATGGGTTTCCGAAAATCCTGCCTCTTCCGTAAAAATCGGGTGTCCAGTCAACAAATAATTGCTAATATACTCCCGGATTTCGCCAAATACATCTTGCCAGTCTATGCTATTATTTTTAGTGATTGTTATAAAATTGCTAGATATAAAAACCTCTGTAACAAATGGAAATGAAAACAAACGAGCAGCAAGAGGAGCGTTTTCAGTATCTTCTATTTTGGTGTATTCTACTGTTTTACCATTTTCTATTAAAAGAATATCGGCTACAAATTTCATTGTTGCCGGGTTTGGTGTCATTTCAGCATATATACTTACAGGAACTTGTTTTTTTTCTTTTTGCATTTCGGAAATTTTATGCAAATTTACAATGTTGTGGCCTTCTAATGGAATTTGTTGAAGGAATCTTACCTTCGCATATTAAGTAGTTACATGAACGTTGAAGAATTTCGAAATCATTGCCTTTCTAAGAAGGGGGTTACCGAAGAATTTCCATTCGATAATCAAACTTTGGTTTTTAAAGTAATGGGCAAAATGTTTGCGCTTTGTAATATCGATAATTTTAAAACTTTCAATTTAAAGTGCGATCCAGAAAAAAGTATCGAATTAAGAGAATTGTATTCTGGAATTATTTCCGGATGGCATATGAATAAAAAACATTGGAATACAGTAGATCCTGAATCCGATGTGCCAGATAACCTTCAATTTGAATTGATGGATCATTCCCATGAATTAGTAGTAACGGGCCTTACCAAAAAATTAAAAGAAGAATTAAAACAACTCTAATGTTTCGAAAAACACTTTACTTTTTTCTGCAAGGTTTGCTATTTACCGTTCCCATTGCAATTACACTTTATGTTATAATTGCTTTATTGGCTTCAGTAGATCAACTCCTACCCAAGATTTTACCTTTTGAAGTTGATATTCCGGGATTTGGAATTATTGTATTATTTGGAATCATTACCTTTATTGGAATACTGGGAAATACTGTTGTTGCAAAGCCTGTCAATAGATGGTTCAATAGGCTGTTAGAAAAGGCTCCGCTGATCAAAACTATATATACAGCATTGGTAGACCTTACGGAAGTAATCGTTGGCGGTAAAAAGAAAAAGTACACTCGACCTGTTTTAGTAAAACTCAGCGACGTGGTTGAAAAACCTGGTTTTATAACTAAAGAAGATCTTTCTAGCTGGGGAATAAGCAAAGACAAAGTAATGGTGTATTTGCCCCATAGTTATGGGTTTACAGGAAACGTATTCATTATTCCTAGAGCTAATGTCACACCAATTGATATAAAAGCAGCGGAGATGATGAAAACTGTATTAAGCGGAGGCGTTGCAGATAGTCATTCGAATGAAAAAGATTTAAGTAATTGAGTTTTTTTGAAAGATACCGGCATCACATTACTCTTCACATTATAATTTTAATTTGGGGGTTTACTGGCATTTTAGGAAAGGTAATTACTATTCCTTATTATTCAATAGTAATTTACCGCATGGGCATTGCTTTTCTTGCTTTGCTGATATATCTATTAATAACTAAAAAGCCATTTGAAAAATCCCTTAAAAAAATCGCAATATTTATCTTAGTGGGTATATTGGTTGGTGCTCATTGGGCTACTTTTTTTCAAGCAATCAAAGTCTCAAACGTTTCTGTGACTTTAACAACCCTGGCTTCTACATCTTTTTTTGTGGCATTTTTAGAACCGCTATTTTTTAAACGCAAAATTATCTGGTACGAAGTGTTTTTTGGACTTTTGGTCGTTTTAGGTCTTTATCTTATTTTCAGCTTTGAAACTCAATACCAACTTGGGATTATTTTAGCTCTTTTTTCAGCGCTAACGGCTGCTGTTTTTAGTGTTATTAATGGAAGGCTTGTAATAAAATCGTCGGCCGGCCAAATTACAATGTATGAAATGCTGGGTGGTGTTTTGGGTATTTCTATTTACACGTTCTTTTTTGAAACCATTGAGATTGGCGCATTTTCACCAACCGATTTGGATGTTTTTTACTTGCTTATTTTGGGCATAATTTGTACAGCAGTTGCTTTTGTTGTTTCTGTTCAGGTTATGAAATATTTATCGCCATTTACAGTGAGTATTTCGATAAACATGGAACCAATTTATGCTATTATTTTGGCTTTGATTTTCTTTGGAGAAAGCGAAAAAATGACTTTGGGATTTTATTTTGGAGCAGCTTTAATTTTGAGTACCGTAATCGGAAATGGGCTACTTAAAAGCTACTTCAAAAAGCGAAAACAAATTAATATTAAAGCATGAAAGGAAAAGTTCTTTTTATTGATTCCGTTCACCCAATTCTAAGAGAAGAACTGGAAAGTGATGGATGGAAATGCGATTGGTATACAAGCAAAACCAGGGAGGAAATAACAAAGGAAATTGGAAATTACGAAGGTATTGTAATTCGTTCTAAATTTACGATGAACCGCCAAATTATTGATCGATCAATGAAGTTAAAATTTATTGCAAGATCGGGTGCAGGCTTGGAGAATATTGATGTAGAGTATGCAAAAAGCAAAGGTATTGTTGTATTTAATTCGCCAGAAGGAAATCGGGATGCAGTTGGAGAACAAGCAGTTGGAATGTTGCTCAGTTTGTTTCAAAAACTAAATAAAGCCAACAAAGAAGTTAGAAGTGGAATATGGGATAGAGAAGGAAATAGAGGAATTGAACTTAAAGGAAAAACAGTAGGAATTATTGGTTTTGGAAATATGGGAAAGGCCTTTGCTCAACGTTTGCAAGGTTTTGAATGCGAGGTTATTGCTTACGATAAACACAAAACTAATTTTGGAAATTCTTACGTAAACGAAGTGAGTTTAGAGACACTTCAAGAAAAGGCGGATGTGATTTCTTTCCATGTTCCTTTAACCGACGAAACTCAATACTATTTTAATTCTGAGTTTATATCAAAATGTAAAAAGCCTATTTATGTAATCAACACAGCACGAGGAAAAGTCGTTAATTCTGAAGCTTTGGCTGAAGGCTTGAAATCTGCTGAAATTTTAGGAGCTTGTTTGGATGTGTTAGAATACGAAAACTCGTCTTTTGAAACCAGTTTTTTGGAGAGTAGACCTGCAGCACTTCAGTATTTATTGGATTCTGATAAAACTATTTTGTCGCCTCATGTAGCTGGATGGACTAAGGAAAGTTACTTGAAATTGAGTTTGTTTTTGTTAGAGAAAATAAGAAATAGATTTTAGGTAAAGGTTGAATTATATGTTGATTTAAGGCCAACCAAGTTCACCACTAATTAGCCATGCTCTAAACAACGACAAACAGGTACGCGAAATCCGCATTTTCAACGACCTTGGGCAAGTGGTTTTTCAAGAAGATATTTCGCATTGGAAAGAAAACCCTTTTTACTTCGAACATCATTTTACCAACTGAACTGCCGGCACTTATCTCATTGGTTTGTATTGCGAAAGCGAAACAAAATTCAGGAAGGTGGTGGTTAGCGAGTAAATTGGCTGGCAAGCCGTTGGTTGGTTGTGTGCCTATTATAGAGAAACTAATCAGCAACTATTACCCTAGACTCGAAAGAATTAATGGACAAGGATTAACTAATTACTGAAATCTATTTTTAGTTTCAGGCATTAGAACTCTTACCCTACTTTTGCAGCCAAATTTCACGAGCATGTTTTCAGAGTCAGAAGAAAGAACAGAATTAGAACAATTGGGAGAATTTGGTTTAATAAACCACTTAACCAAAGACTTAATCAATAGCAACAAAAGCACTATTAAAGGTGTTGGCGATGATGCTGCAGTTATTGATGCGGGAGATAAATTCATATTGGTGAGTACCGATATGTTGGTAGAAGGCGTGCACTTCGATTTAATGTACGCACCCATGAAACACCTGGGTTATAAGGCAGTAACAGTAAATCTTTCGGATATTTACGCAATGAATGGACACCCGAAACAGATTACTATATCCTTGGCTTTGAGCAATCGGTTTTCATTGGAAGCTTTGGACGAGTTTTATGCTGGAGTAAAGCTTGCCTGTGATTTATACAACGTAGATGTAGTAGGCGGAGACACAACAACTTCTCTCAGTGGGCTTTGTATTTCTATTACTGTCATTGGCGAGGTAGAAAAAGAGAAAATTGTTTATAGAAGTGGCGCCAATGAAAACGATCTAATTTGTGTAAGTGGAGATTTGGGTGCTGCCTACATTGGGCTTCAGCTTTTGGAGCGTGAAAAACAAATTTTTAAAGATAATTCTCTAGTTCAGCCAGACTTGGAAGGAATGGATTATATCTTAGAAAGACAATTGAAACCAGAAGCAAGAAAGGTGGTGGTTGAATCGTTAGAAAAAGCTGGCGTAGTACCTACTGCAATGATTGATATTTCGGATGGTTTAGCTTCAGAATTACTTCATATTGCTAGTCAAAGTGATTGTGGAATAGCAATTTATGAAGATAAATTACCAATTGACCCATCTACTATTTCGGGAGCAGAAAACCTTGGTTTAGATGGAACAATTGCTGCTTTAAATGGAGGAGAGGATTACGAACTTTTGTTCACGATTCCACAAATTCATTTCGAAACGGTGAAAGGTTTACAAGGGATTTCAATAATTGGGCATATTACTGAAAAAGAAGCCGGTTATAACATGATAGCTCGGGGAGAAAATTTGATACCACTTACCGCACAAGGTTGGGATTCTTTTTTTAAGAAAGATTAGTTCTCCTATTTTTTAAACTTAGCCAATAAAGATAATAGCTGGTCAGGATCAAATGGCTTAGACATATAGCCATCCATTCCTGCATTGTCAACCTTTTCTTTTACATCGCCTAAAGCGTCAGCAGACATGGCTATTATTTTAAGATTTTTAAAATAAGAACCCTCCATCGTTCTTATTGCTCGCGCAGTTTCGTAACCATCCATACCAGGCATTTGTAAATCCATTAAAACCACATCGAAATTTTTGTTTTTTATTTCTTCAAGTGATTCTTCTCCACTATCTGTAACTACGGTAGTGGCGCCCCAACGGCTTAAAAACTTGCTTGCAACTTTCTGATTAAAAGGATTGTCTTCAACCAATAGCACATTTAAATTATTTAGATTTTTGTCTGTTACAACAGTGTTGTCGACTTTAATTTCTTGGTCGGTAACAGTAAAATCAAGTTCTATAAAAAAAGTTGCTCCTTTACCTAATTCACTATCTATCCAAATTTTACCACCTTGAAGTTCCACCAACATTTTAGTAATGGCAAGGCCTAAACCCGTTCCACCATACTCACGAGTTGTATTAGAATCAGCTTGAGAAAAATTATTAAAAACAAGTTCTTGTTTGTTTTTTTCGATTCCAATCCCGGAGTCTTTTATCCAAATTATAACCTTTTCTTTTTCTGCTGTTTTTGAGGATAATTTAGATCCAACTTCAATCGAGCCTGCCGCAGTAAATTTAATAGCATTACTGATGATATTGTATGTAATTTGATTCAGTCTATTGTAATCACCTAGGTATTGTTTCGCTAAACCTTGGTCTAAGCTTAAGGTAATTTCAATGTCTTTTTCTTTTGCATGTTGAGAAAATACTTGCTGAGCTTTAGTAAGTTTTTCGTTTAGGTTAAACGGAATTTTTTCGAACTGAATTCCACCGGACTCTATTTTTGTAAGATCCAGAATGTCATTAATAAGACTCAACAAAGAATCAGCTGAATATTTTAAAGGAAGAAGTTGTTCTTTCTGTTCTTCACTTGGGTCTTCGTGTAAAAGCAAATTCGCAAACCCTACAATAGAGTTGAGTGGTGTTCTAATTTCATGGCTCATTGTCGATAAAAAATTCTCTTTTTCTTTTGCTCCATCAAGAGCCTTTTCTTTGGCAAGGTGCAATTCTTCTATCTCCTTTTTGCGTAAAGTTATATCACGAAATGCCCAGATTCTACCAAAATTTTGAGCGTTTTCATCTATGATAGGTGAAGAATAAAAGTCATAGGTTTTACCATCACTCATTTGCATTTCTTCTTGAATTTCTGCCGCTGAGTTAATTTTTATTAGCTCTTTTATTTCCAGTATTCTATTGTGGTTCAAACCTAGTTCACAGATAAAATCTAAATACACACCTGCCTGCGATCCTTTAACAGGTTTTTGTTTAAATTCAAACATATTTGCAAACCTCTTGTTGTAAGAAACCACTAAGAAGTTTTCATCGGCTACAATAAGTCCATCTCGAGATGTTTCTTGTTGTTCTTCTAAAATAGTGAGCGCCCGAGCAAGTCCTTCTCGGCTATTTTCTAACTCATCTGTATTTCGCGCAATATCTCTCACATTTATTACAAACACCACAATAACAAGTGTAATGATTCCAAAAAAGGAGATGAATATAATTTGAAGCTTAGTACGAATAGGCGCAATAAACCCCTTATCGGTAACGGCAAATATTAACCCGTATCGCTCCTCAAAAAGTTCAAATGGATAGTAAACGGTAAGAAAAACATTTCCCTGTCCTGATGCGGAGTGAATAAGATTACCTTTTTTATGTTCTAAAAGTTTATTGATTATTCTAAGTCGGTAATTTTTTTGAAGACCAAATTCATATTCTACTGAGGGGCCTTCGTGAGCAATTCGAAAGCCCATATTTTCACTAAAAATTATCTTATAGCCATAGTCTCCAATATACTGATGTTTGCTTTCGGCCTTTATGAGATCGAACACATTGATAAGGGCTGCGAGGTATACGGGCTTTCCTTTATCTAAAACATTTGTAGGAATTATAGCCAAAGATTTATTTCCTTTTACATGAACAATTTTTGGTTTGTTTGAAAATTGCAGCGGATAATCGGTGTATTTTAAGGAGTCAAAACCCTCTTCTACAACCCCATTTTCATCTGTTGCAACGAAATAAATCCTGTTTTTGTCGTAGATGAAAAGTGTGTCAATAAAATCTCCATATCTTTTACTTATGTTTTTAATACGGTACCTTAGGTTTCCTGCGTTAACGGATTCTAAATCAAAAACCTGTTCAAAATCATCAATTTCGGCAATAAATGGAATTTCATCACTAAACTCTTTGACTAACTCATCGATTTTATCGATAGAAATCTCAACTTGTCGACCTAAAAACTCAGTACGGGATTCAATTTGTTGGGTAAGTAGAGTGCTATATAAAAAGTAGCTCAATATAAGTAGCCCTATAATAATTATAGGGAGAGCAAAAAAGGTGAAAAGGCTTGTCTTTGCGTAGTCTTTTAGCATATCCCAAGTTAGAGCGAGGGTTGCGAATTTAAACTAAACAAAACGGTATACCTAGCAAAACGTTAAATAGCCACTGCTAACGTTGAAATAAATAACCGAGCTGAAGTGTGGTCGTTAAGCGTTTTTGCACAAGCTGCTAGAGTTGAGCCGGTTGTAATAACATCATCAATAAGTAAGATGTTTTTCCCATTTAGTTTTTCTGGCTCACAAACTTTAAAAATGTCTTTTACGTTTTCGTGTCTTTCAAAATACCCTTTTTTGGTTTGTGAAATGTTAGCTTTTAAACGCATAATTGCGGTAGGTAAAATTTCAATTTTTAAGTTTTCAGCAATACCAAGTGCTAAAGAGTCACATTGATTATATCCTCGAAGTCGTTTTTTTGAAAGATGAAGAGGCAAAGGGATAATCCCGTCAATTTTTTCATATATCGAAGATTTTTTTAATTCTAGGGCCATCATTTTTCCTAGCTCCTCTCCTAACTCTTCTTTTCCTTTGTATTTTAGTTGGTGCATTAGTTTTTGAATTCTATTGCCTTTTTTAAAATAGTATGAGCTAGAGGCATGTTCAACCTTAGCCTTTCCCCAGATTAGTTTCATTACAGGGTTTTCTACTCTTTCAGCAAATTGTGTTTTAGGTAAATGATTTTTGCATTTTAAACAAATAAATTTTTCGTATTTGCGCAAAGGAAAAGTGCAGGATAAACAAACATGTGGATAGATTAATGAAATAAGTTCGTTGAGCATGGTTTTTAAATTGTGCCTTTGATACTTTTGTCAATTTAAGGAAACACTAAGTTATGGAAAATATTGAGAGCAATGGGTTTAACGAAGAAAAAGGCAATTCTAACAAATTAATAATTGCCCTTTTGGCGTTTTCAATTGTCGTAAACGGAGTTTTGGGTTTTATGATGATGCAGAAAAACGAAACCATTATCCAGCTAACTGGAAGCAATCAAGAGGTAAATATTGAAAAAGATGAATTGGAAGGGGAGCTTTTCGGCATGCTTGCTCAGTATGATAGTCTTGAAACGTCGAATGACACTTTAAATGTTCAGCTAAGTGAAGAAAGAGCTAAAGTTGAAGAATTGATTGCAAAAGTAAAAAGCGGAAACTGGACCATTTATAAGCTGAAAAAAGAAACCGAAAGTTTACGTAAAATCATGAAGGGTTTCGTAATTACAATCGACTCTTTGAATACGGCAAACCAGGTTTTAATGGGTGAAAACCAAGAGATTAAAAGTGAACTTGGTAAAGAAAGAGACAGGGCAAGTCAGTTGAAAACAGATAAAGACAAACTGTCTAAAAAAGTTGAAATTGGTGAACGAATGTCCACGGTATTTATTGAGGCATATGCACAAAGAGTTAAGTCAAATACAATTCATAAAAGAACAGAAAAGGCTAGTCGTACAGACAAAATAAAGTGTTGTTTCACAATTGCGAGCAATGAATTAACTAAGTCCGGCAAAAAGGATGTTTTCATTCGAGTAATTGCACCAAACGGAAAAGTGCTCACGTTAAAAGACGATCAAAACAATATGTTTGAATTTGATGGGGTACGTGGATTATATTCGGTAAAGAAAGAAATTATTTATGAAAATAAAGATATAGATGTGTGCTTGTATTGGTTAGTTAAAAAAGAACTTGGAGCTGGCAAATACATAGCGTATGCTTACGCCGACGGACATGAAATAGGTGTTACTGAGTTTTCTTTGAAGTAAATAAAATATTTTTTCTACGACGAATACCCTATTAAAATCAGTTTTACTTTTGAGTATTCCTTTTTATAGAATGGAAGGATTCTTTACTCAAAATCTTTAATATGAAAAAACATTTCATTTCTCTTTATTTCAGGGGTTTTATTTTAATGGCAATGTCATTGGCTCCAGTGGAGCCAATAAATAAAAAATATTTGGCACATAAAAACTATGCATAGAACCTTTATTTTCCTTGTCGTAATAATACCAGTTTTGGCTTTTGCCCAAAAACCGAAAAAGTTAAAGAAAAAAGAGAAATCTCTAATAGAAGCGGGTAATCCACTGGATACTCTGCGAGTATTATTAATCACAAATAGTGAGGACTCAGTCTTCTTAAGAAAAACAAGTAAGGATATAAGTTTAGAAAAAAACGAAGGCGAGGTTCGGTACTTTTCCAAGAGACTAGTTGCAACGATGACACATCCTAAAAATGCTGGTGTTGGCATTGCAGCACCTCAAGTAGGATTGCAGAGAAACATTATTTGCATACAACGATTTGACAAAGAAAACACTCCCAATGAAATTTTCATTAATCCAGTAATTATTAATTGTTCTGATTCTACTCAAATAGGAACCGAAGGGTGTCTTTCTATTCCAGATAAAAAGGGAGACGTAAAAAGGGCTGCACATATAGTTGTTGAATATTTGGACTTAGTGGGGAAAAAGCACATCGAAGAAGTCACCGGTTTTACCGCCGTAATATTTCAGCATGAAATAGATCATTTAAGAGGTGTTTTATTCATTGACCATTTAAAAAAACACGCGTTGAAAGAGTGATGAAAGGGGTTAAATATTAATTGCAAAATGCCTCCCAACCCTTTAACAGATTCTTTTTTTAGCAGAACACTCTCGTTTTTTAAAGCTTACAGGGTTATTTTACTCTGCAATGTGGACTCTACAATATGGGTTGAGTTTTTAAAGTTTAAAGTAAATAGTACTGACCTAGAACTGCTACATTTGACTGGACAGCAAGTTAAGCTCACAAAGTTTAAAAACACCAACGGGGTTTGGTGCTCAAAGCCGAAGATTATCCATATAGTAGTGCAATAGATTGCGCAAGGGCAAGAAATTCAATTGCTTACTAATCATCTGCCACGGGGTATTTATATGTTAGAATACACGAGTCAAAATAAGGAAAGCGAAATGGTAAAAGTGGTGTTGCAGTAACTGCTAAGGTCGAATCTCAATTCAAATCAAAGTCTGGCGCCTTTTTAAACCCTTGCTTTTTAGGCTTAATATGACTTACAAAAACAACGTTGTACAAATTGTCTTTTTTGTCCAAAATAATCTGAGAAATCCCGTCCTTAATTTCTACTGGTTGTTGCGTTTTTAGTCGTGGACCAAGATTATCGTAATCATCATCTTCTAATTTGATATAAAAATTATCTACCAGTATTTTACCATTTCTTACGGTTACATTGCCCAAATAACATTCATTAGTTGTGCCCATTCTTATGCTAATTATAACATCATCATAAGTACTATCTACAACTTCTTCGGCACCACGCGCCATAAAAGCTTTTCTATACTTTTCCAAACAATCTTGGCTTTGAGCCGAATAGCTAATTCCAAAACTGACAATAACTAGTAGAAATACAAATTTTTTCATTTTCAATATGTTTCCGCCAAAGTAGAAACATCAAATACACGTCAAGCAATTTAGAACTTTAGTTTTCAGTTCACTTATGTTAAAAGGTAAATTAACTTCTCTCTTTTAAGGGTAGGTCAAAGGAACAACTTATGCAAGTCGCTCAATATCATTGCGTATTGTAGCGTTAGTAATTTTAAGTTTAGCCGCTTGCAGAACCACAAATAGCCGTTTTTCCATGGTTTCTTATAACACTTGTAGTTCTTTGATCTATCATTATTTACTTCAATGAACTATAACGTTTTAGGGTTACTTAACCGAAGATGTTTACTTTTGAACCTTTTCCAAAATTTCATTGATGAAGAAAGTATTATTTCTTTTAGCCTTACTATTCGCTCTTCAAACATATGCTGCCGACGATTGCGATTTATTTAAACAAGAAGTTGCGGTGCTTAGCGAGCAAGTTCAAGATATGTACAAAGAGATGTACGAGGCAAAATATTTTGTAAAAACCGCCAAAGAACGAAAAACAGAATCCGACAACCAAAAGCTTGGCCGATACATGAGTAGTATTAAAAAAGAGCTTGAATTAATTGAACACGGTATGAGCCAGCTTAAATTACACCAAGATTGTGCTTGCGAAGGATTTAAGTTTCAATATGTAGACAACACCCTTATTGAGGTAAAATATTGGCTCAAAAAAGCCCAATCCATTGACCGCGTTAAGCCGAAAAAAACAGACTACGAAGGAATTGAAGCTGAGATTGGGAAATCCATGAATAAAGCAACTAACCTTCAGATATATTTTCTAAAACCTTGTAATGATGCTGCGCTTGCCGTTCAAGAAGAAAAAACAGCTGAATACCCAATCCAAACAGCATCAAAAGTTGATACTCTATTAACTAAAGCAACCCCAAAAACAGAAACTAAAGAAATTAGTGAAATTGCAGTTTCCGCTGCACCCGTTATGGACACGGTAAGGCATAAAGATGTTTCTACAGCTGCAAAAACAGTAACGGAGTCTGGAAGTGATTCAATAGAAAATAATACAGATAAAAATGAACCTGAGACTATTTCGGTAGGCGTTGACAAAACAAATTCAGTAGAAGAAGCCGTTGCTGTTGAAGTGGCCACAGCTGCAATAGTTGAGTCAAGCAAAAAAGATTCGACTATGACTAAAAAGAAAAAATCAGAAAAGGAAACTGAAACAGCAAGTGCTGTTATGGATACCGTAAAACACACGGATGTTTCTCAAGAACCTGCTGCAAGGGCAGAAAAAACAGAAGAAATTGATGACGCAGTGGTTGCAACACCTCAAGTAATGGATACTGTAAGGCATACTGATGTTTCGGTAGCAGCTAAAACTGAAAAGGCTCCAAAAGCAAAACCTGTTATTAAACCAGCAACAACAGTTTCTGTGGAACCAGAAAAACTTGCTCCTGCTGTCCCAAATGACTTTCACTACTCGGTACAAATTGCTACTGGTAATGCAAATACTTCCGACTCAAAATATTCTTCTCTTAAAGAAGAAGTATATTCAATAAACGAAGCTGGAATGAATAAATATAGAGTTGGGAAATACAAAAGCTTGAAGGAAGCAAAAACCTCTAAAAACAAGGCATTTAATTCCGGCTTTATCGATGCGTTTATTGTGGTTTATAATAATGGGGAAAGAATTTCATTTGCCGATGCCAGAAACATTGAAAATGGAGGACGCGCAGTATCTAGCAATCCTAAAAAA
>Ga0307998_1001466_pt1 | contig 12675 bp, 9 predicted proteins | sample Davwhametageno37_FD_203147 | JGI IMG/M metagenome (GOLD analysis project Ga0307998, IMG submission 203147) | Marine microbial communities from Davis Island wharf, Antarctic Ocean - #37 | ecosystem: Environmental > Aquatic > Marine > Unclassified | place: Antarctic Ocean: Davis Island wharf...
TAATCAAGATATTCGTGTGTGGATTGTCTCTGAAGAAACAAACTTGTATAACATGTTTTTTGATGCTCATGCGTTTTTGGAAACATATCAACCTAGTGATGATTTAAATGCTTTAGAAACACCTCATCATAAGTTTTTTCAAAAATTGGAGCCGGAGCCGGAGCCTGAACCTGAGCCTGAGCCTGAGCCTGAGCCGGAGCCGGAGCCTGAACCTGAGCCTGAGCCTGAGCCTGAGCCTGAGCCTGAGCCTGAGCCTGAACCTGAAACTACCTCTGCTCCTGAACCAATTATAAGAAAATCGCGCTGCGGTTCGAGATTGACAGGTTGTAATATAACCAAGACGATAGGATTTTATAATGGGCTTGTGATAAATCACCGTACAACAGCGGCGCAACGAATGAGTGATTTAATTAATGTTCAATCTTACTTACGAAATGCTACTTGGGTGCGTGAAAATGTAAATGTTAATCAATATGGACAACGTAGTGGGGGACCAAATGGTTATGGACAATCGCCAAAAAATACCTTTTAATTGTACCAACGAATTGCGTTATAATACTTTAGAAATATATTTTTTTCTCTCTTATTTTTATAATGGTTAAGAGACACGATAGAAAGCCTGATGGCAAATACCACATTGGAAATCAAAAATACGATATGTTAGAGGGATCGCGTGCCCAAGTATGGCACAGTACTGCTCACCAAACACCTGGTGGATTAAAGAAGTCAGATCTTAAGATGGCTAATGGTCGTCTTGTTTCTAGAAAGAAGAGTGAGCTTGCTAAAACACAAAAGCACCTTAAGGGTCACCTTCAACCCAAAGGTAGTGGTGTTTTCGGTACTGTTACCAAAAAAGGAAGAAAGCGCGGAACACGTAAGAGAAAGGGTTCTCGTAAAAGGTAGATTATATAATCATTTAATAAACTAACTATCCAATTATCTAAATAAATAAGTAAATTTTTATTACTTATTTATACAATATTTCTTATACATTTTTATAAAATTTTATACATTTTTATAAAATTTTATACATTTAGGAACTTTGGAATTTTAGAACCATGGTCTCAATAAATTCTTTAGATGAATTAGTCGTTCTATACATATTCACGATTTCAGCAGGACTAATAACGTCATCTTTTAAGATACTATTATATTGACGAGGTATTTTGGTTCCATAATAATGTAAGTACATATCTTTAATCGTTTGAATACTCGCGTTTTTCATATCTACCCTTAAATCTATTCTACCTGGGCGAACAAGCGCCTTGTCAATATTTTCGTAAAAATTACTGGTTATAATTAAAATTCTTCCATAGTTTTCATCTAGTCCGTCTAATATGTTCAAAATAAACGACAATGTCAATTTATTCTCTTTTGTGAATAGATTTTTACAAGTGGGGATTTTTGATGTTTGTCCTAACGTTTTGTCAGGATCATTGTTGTTAGCTACATTAACAGCATTTACAAGTGTTTCAAGCATATCAGTACTATTAGCTAATCCATCTATAGCGAGAGTGTCAATCGGTTCTATGTTTTTTTTACTTCGATCTAACACTAAATCACTCATACAATCAAGGTCTTCCAACACTATAATCTTCTTATCGAAATCAACCGTATTCGTATCGTTATGATGATTGTAGGTCGATTCAAAATAATATTTATAGAAATCATCCTCACACTTTATTTTATTCAAAGGGATCTGAATCAAATGACGACCTAATTTATTGGCAATGCTTTTAATAATTGATGTTTTTCCAGTACCAGGACGACCAGATAACCCTATACCAAGTGTATATGGATGACCTTCTTTTTCGTACCATTCTTTATTATTAACAAAAAAATCGATCTTGTCAATTAATTCGCGTTTTCCGTCGAAATATAAATTGTCAAATGTTCTATTCGATTTAAACGGTCGCTCTATCCATTGATATTTACCACCATCATCATCCGTCTTCATATTTTGAAGAGTATAAATAAATATTTTATTATGACGTTTATCCTCAATCTTTTTCATGTACGTGAGAGTTAATTCATCTACATATTCTTTCAACTCTTTTATTGACTTAGAAAAACTATAAATTTCAATTGTAATTGTTTCTAATTTCCCAACCATTTCGATCATTTTTTCTGAATCAGTATTATTGTTAGAAAAATTAACAGTCGCGTATATTGTTTTCATATTATCTAGAGGAAACGAAACATATCCTTGATCTACCACATAAATATCATCTACTAGTTTTTTTTTAATATTATTAGTAGATTCAACACAGTCATCACCATACTCACCTGCACCCATCATTTCCTTCAAACAACTAATACCTTCATATCCAGATTGATTGTTAATATGATCCCATATAGCATCAAAACGCTTACTCCATACGTTATTACATTTCGCAGACCAATGACTATTTCTAAACGTGCGTTTTCCTTCAATTGTAATTTTTGTAGAAAATGATGTTTTAATATTATTACATATTTTTCGATAATTAAATATTTCAAATATATTTTGAAACTGAGTAAATAAAACTGCTATAATTGACGTCAGCATAAACGAAATAATCATATCATACATAGGATCACCTGTTTTCATATTTAATAAAATACTCATTTTTAAACTATCTAGCATACCGGTTGAACTCTCATTACTATCTGTCATAATATTATTAATAATATTATATCTATATCGCTTTAATATATTGATAAACTATACTAGATTAGGTGGGTTTTTATACCATTGAATATTTACATATTATCAAAAGATTGAACTTTAATAAAACTGTCCTCTACAATATACAGGTCATATTCTTCTTTAATAAATCGCTCAAAATAACGCTTACTAGCAATAAATTTAGTTTTCTTTTTACAATAAAACTGATATAATTCATTGATTGGAATTTCATCTACATCTGATAGTATCTCATGGTCCGGATGAACGTTCTTATATTTTTTTAAAGATTGAATAATATCTTGTTTTTTATCCCACATATTACACCTGGTATGGACCAAGTATTTGTCGTCTTCGATATAGGTATCTGGATAATAATGCTTTATTAAATCCAGCATATTTTTTTCAGTCATAGTATGCTTCATATGATGTGTAAATAAAGAACATAGCTCATCTATTTCCAATTCTTCATTATCGTGATCACTACTATTATCATCATGTAAGGTATTTATAACAATATGGTCCGTCCAAAACTGAATAAATTTACTAACAGTCGGTAATAATTTACTTGTACAATCCATAAATACATCTGAATGTCCGTCGTATTTTAATTTCTCTATTAATCTCGTCTTTAATACGGACGTAAAAAATACATTGGGTAATTTTTCCGTCTCAATAAATTGTTTCCATAAATATTGCATATTCTTCCAAGAAATAGAACAGTCCTCACTTGACTCAATGTTTTTATCACAAAAATGATTGATTATTTGTTTCTCGTTATTGTTTTTAAGATACTGAGCATATTTCTTGACATCTTCGTCTTTACAATGCTCTTGTAAAAAATTATCCGCACTATCATATCTTGACGAATAATGAGCAGCTACACAAAACAGATCAAGAGCACTTCTCTGTTTGAAATAGGTATTCCAACTATCTAAATTGCTCGCGTCGTGTATATCCACAATACGACATTCATTAAAATTATGCTCGTAATATTTGAATTTAAAAATATTCAATAAATTTGGCGAACCAAATAACATACATGATAGATTGTTTAATTCTTTCAAGAATGGTTTGATTTTTGGACTAGTAAAATAAATTAGATTACATTTCTTTAATAGAATATCACCTATAATAGTCAAGAAATATTTGGCTTTTTCTCTTGAATCGCATATAGATGGAGATAAACGATTGATAACGGATTGAATCGTTTCTGATTCTGGAATACATGAAAAAATATCACGTTCCTTGATTTTTTTCAATATAGTTATTTTCAACTTATGTTTCCAATCCATCAGACTCTTGTTTGCGCTAATGGTAGTCAAAATCATATGTTGAACATCATCCTCTTTCACCAATATATATTTATCATCATTATATTCAAAAAACAATTCACTTGTTGAATGGTAATAATACTTGTGGTTATGTAAAAACTTGTATATAAATGTTTCTGATTCGCTTTCTAATTTGTTTTTTCTCTCGGCGCGTTCGATAATCGTATTGTTGGTCGTTTCTAGCATAGTCGGCATATTTTCTATATTTTGTACCAGTTTGCTCAAAATAACTGGATTGGTTTCATATTTGGAATATAAATCACTTACTATTTGCGTCAATTTGTCACTCATGTTTATTATATAAAGCGGAATCATTTTAAGTGGTTTCCATAATGCTTTACTCTTAATTGTAACCATAATGCTTTACTCTTAATTGTAACCATAATCCCATTAATATTCTACATGTAATTATTTACATCTTCTAGATGAATTACGTCTTCTAGATGAATTACGTGTTCTAAATGATTTACGTCTCTTTTTTTTTCCACCATTATATGGTAAGTAATAAACCATTGGAATACCATCTTCCATAGCGATTTCTTTTCTATCATCATTATCTTCATCTTCCCCTATTTTCCGCTGCATTTTCTCACTATAAAAACCAGGATAAAATCGTCCTACAATTCTATCTAAATATCTGACTACCTCATCATTATCTCCATGTAACTGAGCTGTTCTGAGTTTGTGTATATAGTCTCTTTCACTTTCTATTTCTCTCTGTAGTTTTATATTTTCAAAATGAAATCCCATGTTGAAATAATAGGAGATTACGTCTTTAATCGCATTCAATCGTATGCTTTTACATTTTAATAACTTTGCTTGTTCGACTATTTCACTCATTATATTTTTCCCTGAAAATCTCTCTTTACCTTCATTCAATCTTGTTTCCATAGCATGAAATTTGGTATTACATATTAAATTTATATATAGATGTTTGTCTGGCTTGTCTTCTAAATATACACATGCAAAACCACGAATTTCACCATCATACAAATGAACATACAAGTATTCTGAAATATCCAACGCTTCTTCTAAAAAATCATTGGGTATTTGCGAATAACATAATGTCGCGGCACCAATTCTTGTTATTTCATTTTCGTAATATTCATACATTTCCGCATCATTGTCCTTATCGATGAATATTATTTCTGACATGTCTTATTAAATATTTAGAGAGAAATTATTTATTTTTAATAACTTTATATAATAAATACATATGGCAGAAACACCAGAAAACACATTAGCAGAAATGTCTAGGGGCGATACAAACCATGACTTTCATTTGAATCAAGAGCAACAAAGAATCTATTCAAATAATACTTATAATGCTGGATTACCTGATGGTATTAAAACGAAAACTTTTGAAAATGAAGTAAACACATTGAATAATAATATGATAGATGACTCGAAATCTATTAAACCAAATACTTTTAATGATTATGCCGATTTTTTAAATACAAAAATTAATGATGCAAGTCTAAACAATACAATGGCTACTATTTCGGTAGAAAACCATGCACCCGAAATGGACATTTCGGAATATACTGTTAAAAATATAGAAAATGCGAAATCTGGTATAAGTTGTAATGATTTTATGAAACAATTAGATATAAATTCTGGAGCTGTTATTGTAATAGATGCTGTTGCTATTTCCATATTAGATATATTAAAAAGAGGTACAACCAATAATACTGAAAAAATATATTATGCGATGACGCCTGAAATTACAAATGATCCTGCTGGAAAAACATCATGTAAAGCTATTCAACAACTAGGTCTATCCGGTATCAATTTAATACCTATTATAGAGAAAAATAGTGGTGATCGTATGTATGCTTATGATGAAACAGACGGATTATCCAGTAATAGTTTTAATCAGTTTTTCACAAAATATCGTTTTACATTATCAGGATTAAAAACTGGCAAAACAATAACTAGAAAATCGTATCATTACAATGATGTAACTGTTGAACATCCGAATTTTAATAAAAATAGTAAATATAAAGTTACTATTTCTGAAAGCAAAAAACAAAATAATATAAATTCATTATTATCTTCACTAGCTGGTTTGATTAGAAAGATATTAAAAAATTCAAAAGATGAAGTAAATGTTTTTAATATGAATCGCGATTTTCAACAAAAAAGAGCTGGAGATTGGTTACAAGTGTTATTATGTAAAAATATAATGTCTAGAGAAATGGTAACTTTTAAAGATTTCCAAACGCCTAATGGTTACAATAACGTAATTTCTGATATATCCGAAGTATGGTTTGTAACACATGATCAAATAGCATTAGCGTTCGCATTATATTCTGGTGTAAATTGTATATTTACACATGGTCCATCTAAGACTATATACAGTTTTAAACTGAATGATGTGAAAAAAGCAATTGGAACGCAAAATGAAATCAGAGAATATCTTAATACAGTTATTATTGACACAAGTAATAACATAACTAAAATTAAAGAGAAGGTTGAAAAATATCAAAAGGAGCGCGATACGGTTCTAAAATCTATAACAGATGAAATATATAATAGTAGTAACGAAGCGACTCCTTTACATAAACTAATAAAACCTAATAATAGCACAGTTGATATTAGTTATATGACTAATAATGACGCAATTAATAACATAAATAATATTGTGCGTAACATATTCACATTGGCATTTCGCTATTCACAAATAGCAACAGCATTTCCAGATTTAAGTTATATGGATAATAAAATAGATGAAATAAAAAATACAATGGTAAAAATTGAAACATTTAGTGACGACCAATTGATATATGCTGTAAAAACGAATAATAAAAATAGAGAGTATATCGCACAATTAGATAATTTTGATGATATATTGAATGGATATGGAGAAATGAATACAAATGAACCACCTGTGTGGGATGTATATATGATGAAACATCCAGGTGAAAATGTAAAGCTTTACCCAAAATTTCAAATTGAGTTACAACCTTCTTATAAAATGATAAACAAATTTTCATGGCAAAGTGTTAATTTTAATTTAAGAAAATATTTGGCAACTTATGGGGAGAAGGAGTATAAAATGGATAGTTGTTTATTTTTGTATGATATTAAAAATTTAGATGATACATTAAAAACTAATATATTACAAGGATTTTATAATTATGATATGTCATTGGAAAGTAAGAATAATGAGAATAAGAAACTTATAAAAGATGGTGAAACGCAAGACAAAAAATATTATTATGTAATGAAAGGATTTTGCCAACAAGTTTATATGGCAATTGGTGGATTTTCTAATGATAATAATTTAATAAAGAATGTGAAAAAACAAATAGGTGCCTATAAAATACTTATATCTAATATAACGGCTATCGTCGATTTCGATACAAAAAATCATGTAATATGTGATGCTAATACAGTAGCAGAAAATAATATATATATGGAACAAATAAAAGAGGAAAAAATAGAAAATAATTATATTTACGGTGATATTTTAGGGGATGACAATTTAACAAAACAACAAAAAATATCCAATTTATGTGATGAAAATGTGGATATAAATAGTAATGTTGCTCCAAATAACTGTCTAAAAAATAAAGACAGTAACGACAAAGCAAACCACGAGATTTTAAAAGAGGGAAACGCTAACAACTTACAGTCAGGTGGTACTTTACAATTAGCTAACACAAACTATTTATCAATATCGAATAGTGTAAAGCAAGTAACATATACTCAATTAGGATCATTTTTAGATAACAATACAAGTATTTTTTATTGGTTTTCACCGAAAAATCCATCGTATAACAAATTAAAAATATTATTAAATAAAGAACATTTAATAGAAGACGATGATGATAAAAATATAAATTATATAAGTGCTATAAATGAAATATCCAATATGATTTCTCAAGAGGATAACAAGAAAGAATGGTGGATAGATTTTTATCGCAAGGTTACGCCCTATGTGTTAGGAACTGTATCTATTATTGGTCTTGGTATTACCATAGGTACAGGTATGGGTATGGGTAATAATACTATAAGTACAAGTATGGGTAATGATACTATAAGTACAGGTATGGGTAATGATACTATAAGTACAGGTATGGGTATGGGTGGTGGAAGAACCATTGGAGAAGCAAGTGATTGTCAAGATATAAAATATGAATTAGGTTGTAATAATAAAGAAAGTTGTTACTGGGATACAAATTCTGAAGATTGTAAAGTTAATTCGGTGGCAGACGCAGACGCAGACGCAGACATTAACAGTGAAACACATCAACCGTCATCAAGCACAGACAAAATAATTACACTCTATAAACAATTAACTAGTGGTGAGAAAACACCTTTTAATTTATACTCACTCGGCTTTCATCCATTATTACCATTATATGTTTTATTACAAGGAATGTATAATTTATCATTTGACCATATTGATGAGTCATTAGATTATAATTTAATTGTTAGATACTTTCACTTCATACAAAGTATGGTAACCGAATTAGAAAATATTTATAGTACCAACGTTTCTTCATCTCCTAGTGAAACTGCTGTCAGACAAGTCGCTGCTTATATTATAGGAAACTCTATTAACTTATTGTTTATAGATTTAAATATGATGGATACAAAAATAAATCCCACGTATGTTGATGGTGTAACAGACAATACTCCTGAACCAGCTGTAACAGAAGAATTATATATTACCAAGTATTTTGATATGACACCAGATGAATATAGATCCGTTTTTTTATTAGGACAAAATCTGAGTAACGAAGTGGTAGGTTCGAGTGACGTTGAAATATCGGACGAAATAAGTTTCTCTATTCAAAATATAATAGTAATTAATTTTTTTAAGAAAATAAACATGAAAGGTATATTCAATTCTGAATTATCTGAACCGCTTATGCCAAACACTTTGGCCGAATTTCAAACACAAATATATGACCAATTAATCTATACCGGCGAGCAAATAATAAAAGGTCGCAGAGAGAATAATATAAATCCACCAGATAATGTATCACAGTCAAGTTCTTCTCAACAATCTTCTCAACAATCTTCTCAACAATGATTCATCAAATGAACCACCGTGTCCGTCTGGTAAATATAAACAACATATTGATGCTACTGGTGAAATAATACAAGTATGTGACGAAAATGTACCAATTCCATTTAAAGGGGAAACAAAGACATTCTCGGATATTCGTTCTACAGAAAAAGATTCTCCTGATACGGTATATTCTACATCCTCTACAAATAGCAAGGATAGCCGAGGAAGTAATAATAGTCGTGGGCGAAGTGGTGGTAAAAACAAAAGGTCTAAAAAAATAGTTAGAAAAAGAAAAAATATGAAAACAAAAAGAAAGAAGAACAAAGCCACTACCAAGAAGAGAAAAACAAAAAGGAATCGTAAGACCAATAAGCGCAAAATAAATACTAGAAAGGGTAGTAACAAGAAGTAACAAGAAGTAACAAGAAGTAACAAGAAGTAACAAGAAATAATATTAGTATTCGTATTAGTAATATTATTCAAATCCTCGTTATTTACACCACATGCATTTTTTACGTTTAATAGAACATGAAATACAAATCATTGGATAAAGATAACAATAACCGAATGGATTGGATCCGTGATTTGGATTTGTATAACCATGTACATTTTTCTTTTTACACTCTGTACAATGCGCGCGACATGGACTTAATGGATAAATTGCAGCGATATCATATAATTTATGAGGATTACATATATAATCATTGTGTTTATTATTGACATTGTCATTGTAATCAGGCATTATTTATGTAATACTATAAAATGTTTTTAGGTATTATTAAATAATTTTAGTTAAAAAACTAAAATTATCATTCATCTGATTTTACTTTTTTGATCGAACTGATTTTCTACGTTTCGTCTTATTTGTTTTTGTTTTTCTTTTTATTCGCTTTGTTGTTTTAGTATTGGTATTGGTACTATTATTGGGGGTTTTATCAGTTGCTATAAAATAAGTCCATGGTTGAGATGGTCTATCGACCAAATAAGGAGCATATCGTTTCCATTGCATATTTTTTTCAATAAAGTCCTTCACTACAAATGGAGTACCACAGGATGAACCCCAACGGCCGTAAAATGCCATTTTCTTACAGGATTCGGTATCTGCTACACATCCATCAACTGCTCCTCTAGGCTGATAAGGCAATGGTCTGTCTGATTGACTCATAAATGCTCTGTCATCCAATTCATAATGAGAGCATACTGTCCTAGAACAGAGATTTATCTTCTTTAAATATACATCATAATGGTCAGCGATTATGGCTTGCGCTATTTGAATATTTATTTTCCCCTTGTTTTTATCCATTAATTCTTCAAGACGTACTTTTCTAGCGCCTTGGTGTCTTCGAATATCGTCAAATCCACTATTCACACATTCTAAATTTCGAATGCGTGCGTCGTAGGGTGCATTAAATCCAATGAAATAACCGTTCTTTTTTCTCTCTACATTTACATATTCAAGACCTAATTCTATGCGCATAATTTCATTGTGTTTTGTATCACCAATTAACCACGAGTTGGCATAATCGCCAGAATTCTCCTTTTTTAAAAAAGCGACATAATCGTCTAAAGTATTTGCATATTGCATACAGTTTCGTATTCTGCATGTAATTGGATCGCCGTGTTTATAAGCATTGAATCCACCCATGGTTGTTTCGGTGCCGATAAATCCTTTGCTATTGATGAAAAAATCAGTCTGACTAGAAATGTATCCAGGTGCTCCTTGAAACAACATGCGATGTCCTTTATTCGGTTTAATGTAAAACACAATATTGAAGTTTTGACCATCGATGAAATTATCAAAAGAATTATGGGCACAACAAATTTTCCCATCACTTGTGTAATCACCAAGAGCCATAAAAGCGGAACATTTGTCTTTTGAACCTTTCGTTTTATTCAACAATGTAGAGCCTCCTTCCATTTGACCACCTGATGGGAGAGTCTCCAACAAATGACCGTATTTTTCTTTCAAATGAGGCATTTCGTCTAAATAGAGTGATAGCTTGGGCAAAGCATAATCGAGAGAAGCAATATTATTCCATAAGATTAATTCCTCTAAATCTACTTTGGCTCCGGTTGCAATTCCCCTTAATTCTTTGAAAAATTCTGGGAAATTTTCCTCGATTGTCTTTTTGAAAAAGAAATTACTGATTTCCTTGAAAAAATCCATTTTTAATCCATGTGAATCATATAGATTCCATTCCATGGTGGTAAGACATTTTTTGATTTCCTCTTTTAATAATGTTCCATGAGCGAGCCCTCTTTCATAAGGCTCCCCTTTAATAGATATATATGTCCATCCATTTTTTTTATATTTAAACCCATTTTTTACCTTCATATTGGTATATATATACATTATGACTACAATATAATTATTCGCATTCTTTTATTGAGAGATTTTTCACACATCTAAATATAAATATAATTATCATAAACAGCGCGGAAAATTAAATATAAACGCATAACTATTTAAAGATTTTTACATAAAAATTAATTATAAGTATGAATAGTGAAAATAATGTTTTAACAATTAAAACGGTGCAAATTGCCCCATTTCGAACATTGATGACTGCTCTAAAGGATATTTTATTGGAAACGAATATTACCTTTAAGAAGGATGGGATTCGTATTATTAATATGGATAAATCGCATACAATGTTGGCTCATTTGTTCTTGGCTGCCGAGAATTTCGAACACTATGAATGTAAGAAGGACAAAATCGTCGTCGGTGTAAATATGTTTCATTTGTTCAAGCTCATTAATTCGATTGACAATGATGACACATTGACTATTTACATTGAAAACAATGATTATCACGACGGAATTGTTTCCTTTTTGGGATTAAAATTTGAGAATGGTGATATTAAACAATGTAAAACCCAAAAATTAAGATTGATCGAGCCTGATTCGGATGAATTTGAAGAACCCAATGTTCATTTTTCTTCCGTTATTAATCTTCCTTCTTCCGATTTTCAAAAGATTATTCGCGATTTGTCCTGTATTTCAGAGAGACTGGAAATTAAATCGGTTGGAAATGAGCTCATTTTTAGATGTGAAGGACAATTTGCTACCGCCGAAGTGAAGCGCGAAGAATCGAGTGGTGGAATGGAATTTATTGAAAAACAAGATGCGAGTAAAATCATTCAAGGTGAATTTTCCCTAAAGAATCTCGGTTATTTCATCAAATGTACAAATCTATGTAGTCAAATTGAAATGTATTTGGAAAATGATTTGCCTCTAGTCGTCAAGTACTATGTTGCCAGTCTAGGTACAATTAAGCTATGTTTGAGTCCTCTTCCATCTAAGAATAATGCCTAATTTTATTCGATTAAGAATAATGCCTAATTTTATTCGATTAATAATATTTACTAAAATAATTAGCTGATGCGATGATGTTGTGATGAAGATAATATATCATAATGTATTATATTGGAACTATTTCATTTGTCTTGTCAATATAATAAATACATTATCATGTATGCTTTCTGCAGTTCTTTCTAGATTTTTTAACAGTGCGTTTCTTGCGACCCTTTCGTTTTCTTGTTTTGCGTGTTTTACGTCGTCCTCCTGATAAATCAATACTGTGATCCATATATATTTCATGGTTTTCGTCAGAATGTTCAACAGGCAATATAGATTCATCCGTTCTATTCATA
>Ga0307998_1001467_pt1 | contig 12674 bp, 13 predicted proteins | sample Davwhametageno37_FD_203147 | JGI IMG/M metagenome (GOLD analysis project Ga0307998, IMG submission 203147) | Marine microbial communities from Davis Island wharf, Antarctic Ocean - #37 | ecosystem: Environmental > Aquatic > Marine > Unclassified | place: Antarctic Ocean: Davis Island wharf...
CCATCATCAACCATTCGGTATCTGAGTTTATCGTTGACTTTATTTCAATGATGCCTGGAGCTCCAAAAGCTAAGGTTAAGTCTAGAATTATTTTGACACCACAGCATGCCAAGAGATTACAAAAGGCATTGAGTGAAAACATTCAACGTTTTGAAAATGCAAACGGAGAAATTCAATTTCAAGAACAGCCTCCAATTCCGTTAAATTTTGGCCCTACTGGGGAAGCATAAAAACAAATCCTCGACAGCAATGTTGAGGATTTTTTATTTCCAACTACTTCAAGGTTTATTTTATACATTGATCTCACCTTAAAAATTACTCATTAGTAAAATTAATTTTATGGTTGAACCAACTTTTAAAAGTTTCAAGGAATTTTATCCTTTTTATTAATCGGAACACAAAAATAAAACCAGTCGTATTTTACACTTTATGGGCACTTTTTTGGTTCTTGGTCTATTAATTTTTCTTCTACTATCACAAAAAGACGCTCGCTTTTGGATTGCACTCCCACTATCTTGTTACGGATTTGCTTGGTTAGTAAATGCGTTCTTTGAGAAAAATAAACCAGCTACCTTCAAACATCTGTTGTGGAGCTTAAGGGGCGATTTTTCCTTGTTCTTCGATATTCTTAGACGGAAATATGGTTTTGATGCTACAATGGACTATGGTTTGACTTAAAGGGTGATTTTGATTTGGAAATGAAATTAAAGAAAGCTTCTATTAAAGATAAATCGAAGCTGACTGCGTTGTGTATAGAATCCTATTCCAAAACCTATTATTATCATTGGGAAGAAGGCGGTCTTGTCTGGTATTAGAAAGAGAGTTTGGAGCCCAAGGAATTACGCTTGATTTATCTTAAAACAATATAACCCATTATTTCATTTAATTCTAAGCAAATCACATTGGCTTTATCAAGATCAATACTACTTTCTCTTTTTCCGGAATTGATAATGCAATTGAATTGGATAAGTTTTATAACCTTCTTCAATATACCGGAATAGGTATTGGAAACTCAGCTTTTAAACACTTCTCAAAACATAAGGATTTCAAGGAAAAAAAACCTTGTTTTTATGTGTAATTGATATGAATATCAATGCAATTTGATTCCATGAAAAACTAGGGTTTTCCTTTCACAGTAAAACAATATTCGATCCCCTTTATTTTAAGAAGAACTAAAAGGAATGCGTCGGATGGTTAAGGACTTGGTTTAAATTAAATCAATATCCTAATCTCTAAAACTCCGAAGTCAAATGAAAATTAACCGAAGGATACTTCTGTTGTGTCATTTGAAGAGAAAAACTAGAATCTGCTAAAAAAACCATTTGACCTTGTTTGTCAGTAGCTAAAAACTTTTGTTTTATTCGTCTGAAGTCTCCAAATTCTTGATTTTTTGGATCGGATGGTTCAACCCAACACGCTTTAAAAACATTAAGATTTTCATAAGAGCAGATCGCACCGTACTCATGTTCTAAACGGTATTGGATCACTTCAAATTGAAGCGCTCCAACGGTTCCAATTATTTTCCGATTATTCATCGACATGATAAACAATTGCGCAACACCCTCGTCCATCAACTGATCGATTCCTTTGTTCAACTGTTTCGATTTCATCGGATCAGCATTGTTGATGTATCGGAAGTGCTCTGGAGAAAAGCTTGGTATTCCTTTGAAATGTATTTGTTCTCCAGAAGTTAAGGAGTCTCCAATTTTAAAATTCCCAGTATCGTGTAACCCAACAATATCTCCAGGAAAAGAAATATCAACAATTTCTTTTCGTTCAGCAAAAAAGGCATTGGGACTTGAGAATTTTACTTTTTTATTATTTCGAACGTGTAGGTAAGAAGTATTGCGTTCAAAGGTTCCGGAAACGATTTTAATGAAAGCTAAGCGATCCCGGTGATTGGGATCCATGTTGGCGTGTATTTTAAAAATAAAACCGCTAAAAGCTTTCTCATCGGGTTTGATCAAACGTTCCTCTGCTTGTTTTTCCAGGGGAGCGGGGGCAATGTCAATGAAACAATCCAATAACTCTTGCACGCCAAAATTATTCAAAGCAGAACCAAAAAATACAGGTTGTAAGGTTCCTGCTAAATATTCTTCTTGCGAAAAAGGAGGGTATACACCATCTACCAAATCCAATTCTTGCTTTAGGGTTTCGAGTGATGCAGTACCAATCAGTCGCTCTAGTTCCGAATCTTCAAGAGAGTCAAAAGAAACGGTATTGTTTTTAGACAGTTTATCATCTTCCAAAAACAGTTTTGTATTCTTATTCCAGATGTTATAAATTCCTTTAAAATCATAACCCATTCCAATCGGGTGGGAGAGTGGGGTAACCCGTAAGCCTAACTTGGCTTCGATCTCGTCCAATAAGTCAAACGAATCTTTTCCTTCACGGTCCAGCTTATTGATGAATACAATGATTGGAATACTTCTCATGCGACACACTTCAACAAGTTTTTCGGTTTGCTCTTCCACTCCTTTGGCAACATCGACAACTACAATAACGCTGTCAACGGCAGTTAGGGTTCTGAAGGTGTCTTCTGCAAAATCCTTGTGACCAGGTGTATCAAGGATGTTTATCTTTTTGTCTTTATATATAAATGCAAGAACCGAGGTAGCGACCGAGATTCCTCTTTGACGTTCGATTTCCATAAAATCACTTGTAGCCCCTTTTTTGATCTTATTTGATTTTACAGCCCCAGCTTCCTGAATAGCACCTCCAAAAAGGAGTAATTTTTCAGTCAGTGTTGTTTTACCAGCATCGGGATGTGAAATAATTCCAAAGGTTCTCCTTCTTGCGATTTCTTCTAAAAACATGAATTTAATTTTCTCAAAAATACGAATATATATAGAAAGTGTGTTTCATTTCAAACTAGGTTTTTGATAAATTAATTTTGTAATTTTGACGGGCATGAAAGAAGAAAAAGTTATCCTAGTTAACTCGAACGACGAACCAATTGGATTGATGCCTAAAATGGAAGCCCATGAGAAAGCATTATTACATCGTGCCTTTTCGGTTTTTGTAATCAATGGCAACAATGAACTGATGTTGCAGCAACGTTCGCTTCAGAAATACCACTCACCGGGCTTGTGGACTAATACTTGTTGTAGTCACCAACGCGATGGAGAAGAGAATATTGAAGCTGGTCTTCGAAGACTACAAGAAGAAATGGGCTTTAAAACCCCATTAGAATACCTATTCAATTTTATTTACAAAGCTCCTTTTGATAATGGTCTTACAGAACATGAACTAGATCATTTAATGTTAGGACGCTACGAAGGTGAACCTTCAATAAATCCAGAAGAAGTTGCTTCATGGAAATGGATGGATATTGATCTGATTCATGCTGATTTAATTAATAATCCAGTTTACTATACCGTTTGGTTTGGGATTATTTTTGATCGTTTTTATAACCATTTAAAAGAAAACTCATGAATGTTACCGTAAGTAGAAAAGCCCATTTTAATGCAGCACACCGCTTGTATCGAAAAGAGTGGTCCGATGAACAAAATGATACCATTTTTGGAAAATGCTCCAATCCTAATTTCCATGGACACAATTACGAACTGATTGTAAGTGTAACGGGACCAATTGATCCAAATACGGGCTATGTAATGGATATGAAAGTTCTGAAAGATTACATTAAATCTGAAGTTGAAGATGCCTTCGATCACAAGAATCTGAACATCGAAGTACCTGAATTTACAGATACAATTCCTACGGCAGAGAATATTGTTGTAGTTATTTACAACAAGCTAAAAAAGATACTTACTAGCGAACAAAGCATGGAGGTTGTTCTTTATGAAACGCCCAGAAATTTTGTTACTTATTCCGAAAATTTATGAGTTTAAAAGTAGGGGATCGAATCCCACATTTTGAATTACTAAACCAGCATGGTGAGCTTTTTAATAGTGAAACCGTGTTAGGCATAAAACCCCTTGTAGTTTATTTCTACCCAAAAGATGAAACGCCAGGATGTACAGCCGAAGCATGTAGTTTTAGAGATCACTATGAAGAGTTTTCAGATTTGGGTGCTGAAGTAATTGGAATCAGTTCCGATGGTGTTAAAAGCCATCAGAAATTCGCTGCGCGGCTCAAGCTTCCTTTTGTTTTATTGTCAGATTCAAAGAAGAAAGTTCAACACTTGTTTAAGCTGCCTAAAATCCTCTTCGGTTTGTTCACCAAACGGATAACCTTTGTAATCAATAAAGAAGGATTGGTATCTTATGTGCATAGCAGTCTTATGCCCGACACGCATATCAAGAAGGCACTTCAACAATTAAAGTAGTTAAAAGCGTTGACTTGCTGTTTCTGTGATTTGATATGGATGCACACCTTATAAATCAAAATAATTTTCAATACCTTTATCAAAAATAAACAAGCATTATGGCTAGTAAAAAACAACTAAAGAAAGATATCAATAATAGCGTTGGTGCTTTGATCGAAGAAGTCTACGTATGGGAGTTAATGAATCCTAAAGGTGATTTCAAGAAAAGTGAAAAACTAATTGACGAAGCAATCGTATTATTCGATGAATTGATCATGAAAATTCACGATTATGCTGAAGGTACTTCTGCTAAGAAGCACTTCAATTCTATCGTTGAAGAGTTGAACGCAACTGTTGCATCTATTTCAGAAAAGATTACGAAACTTAAATAAGCTAGTTACTCTTTAACTTCCTTTAAAGAAGCAAGATATTCACTAAGCTCAACCCCATATGTTGAGCTTTTTACGTTTTCGGACATTTCGCTGTACAGGCTATTCAAGAATTTTGGATTCGCATCATTAACCTCATACGCGCCAATATAGGCAGCAACCTCTTTATCCGCATGATTGTTTGCATAGTTCAAAGCAAATAGGTAACGTCGTCTTATTAGGTTTTTAGATTCTTTACTAAACTTAGCTTCTCTCTGTTCTAAACTCAGTGAATCTTCTTCTAAATAAGCTTTAACAAGATCTAAGCTTTTATCATTGAATCGTTTGAGCATTGACTGATATTCTTCAAGTAATACTTGATTTTCAGAACCAGAGATCTGAGCACTACTATCGAAAGTTTTTAATAAAGTATTGATTGTAATTTCTCCTTTTTCACCAAAAAATTTTATGCGGTCATTCAAGCTATCACCATCTTCCTTATCTAAGTATAGGTAATATATCTCCGCAGAATCAATATCATCTCCGAGACTATAGGGCTTGTCTTTTTCGATTTTGAATGAATCTATGCTTACTAAAGCAGAATCTTCAACCTTTTGAAGATATAAAGTTCCTTTTCTTAAACCGTCGATTGTTCCGGTTACATGCATAGCTTTTTTACTCGACGTACCACAAGAAATTAAAAAACTTAAAGAAAATAGTGTGCAAATGGATCTCATAAAACAGATTGTTATTTATTAAACCAATAGGTTAACTTAAATGTTAAACTACGGATCTGAGGTGCAAAAGTATCAGTTACAAAGTAATTATCATTATAAACTAGATAAAAATCAGATAATGGGCTAAATCTCCATTGTAAACGAGAATTAATTCCAAAATTTTCAGACTGAGAACTGTATTGGAAAAAGGTACCCCAGAATAATTTTTTATTAAAGGTGACATCAGCTTTAGGTCCTATCAATATTAAATCAGCAGATGCATAGGGAGGAGGAAGCCTGATCTGATCAAAATTGAAACGCATACTTGCTGTGAAATAGGGCTGAACTCTATAATTCATTTGTGAGGACACTGAGAATTTAGTTCCGTTAAAGAAATTTCCATAAGAGCTTTTGACGTTGAAATTAAACACATTGCTTCTGTCCGATCGATACGATAATTCGATATTATCATAATTGTATCCAGTTTGTCCTTCTAAGGGTACAACAGCATTGCTTCGTGTTGGGTCAAAAGAATCCTGTAAAAAGGTGTAGCGGTTACTATAGCGTAATTGTAATCGCGCTTGGTTTTTAAAAGAAAGCTCAGCATCAGACCAAATCCCTCTATCGGTCATGAGATAGTTGTCTTTTGGACGCCCTACGTAATAAAACGATTGAGAAAAGTTTAGAGATTGGAAGTTTTTAGATTTTAACCAAATACGATATGTGTAGCGGAAGTAGTTTTTCAAAATACCTGTACGTCTAATGAATCCAAGGTCAGATTGATAATTATCTCCAATTCGAACGACATTGAAAGATACTGAATGTACACGGGCATTATAATCAAAACTTAATCCCGTAGAATAGGCTTCTTTTGATTTTTCTGGGTTAAAGGACTGATGTATAAAAGTTCTTCCAGTCCATTGATTACTCCTAGTTGCTAAATTGAAGTCTACTCCAACTACACGATTAAAACGATCTTGAGCATGCTCAAAATCAGGCTCTCCGGTAGTTTGTCGATTAACAAATATAAAACTCACATTGGAACGATCTAGCACCTTTTTTTGTAAGGTAAAAACGGTGTTGTTGTTACCTGCAATCTGATTGGTAGGATCTTTGGCGGTTTGCATATTTAAAAAACCAAGGCGTAATGTATTATTTATTTTACCACTGAGTCGAACTCCAGCTATGATTTTATTTTCAAACGTTGTTCCAGTGGTGTCTTTAGCAACACCTATTCTTCTGGAAAAGAAAGGTTGGGATTCTCTCCGATCTCCAAAATTTATAAATAAGTCACTATTTTGAATGAAGAATTGTCGCTTTTCAGGTAGGCTGATTTCAAAACGGGTAAGGTTAATAACTTGGTTATCTACCTCTACTTGTGAGAAATCTGGGTTGATTGTCAAATCCAAGTTCATCCCACTTCCAATAGAAATTTTGGCATCCCCTCCGTAATTAAGTATATTTTTTTGTTCATCAAGCTCAAAATCTTTTTGAGCGGATCCCCCTATGTAAGGAATAAGGGCTATTATTTTTCCAGACTTCTTCAAGGGTTTTTCGAAATTCAAAATCCCCATAAATGCCATTCCAGCTATGGTTTGATTTTGGGGTACGTTGGCCCAAGTATACCATTGTTTGGTATGGGTATCATGTCGATACATATTCATTCTCCATTGGGTAGATCCTTCTGGGTATTGTATTGATTTTAAGGGTATTTTAATTTCAGAAACGTTACGACCATCTTGTTGTGTAGCTTCAGTTTCCCATTTCACATCCCAACTTTTATTAAAGTCTTTTTCGAAATCATTTCCTCCGTTCGAAATTAAGGACTCTCTTTTTACTCCCAAAGGGTTGGTGCCAAACATAAAACCGTTTGTTCCGTCCATGAACGTATCTAGAATAATGGTTATGTTGTCATTCCCAGCTCCAGAATAATCCCTACGTAGCGAAGGAATTATATAATCTGAAGATTCCGAATAGGAAGTTACTAGAATATATAAATTGACATCATCGACTAGGAACTTAGCTGTGGTTCGTTCTTCTGCTCTTAGAGTGTCGGTAGGGAACCATTGCCAGAAATCAGAAATTTCATAGGCAGTTTCCCAATCTTTTTCGTTTCCAAAACCATCAATATTTATTTGTTGAGTTGTTAATTTTACAGTTGCTTCAAGTGATTCTTGTGCATAACTGAACAGCGAAATAAAACACATTAATAGGGGGAATACTAGATTTTTATTCAATCTCAATTATTTTTATTTAATCTCATTTATTAAGATTCAGAAGCGAATTTAAGAATTGGATTTATATAAACTGTAATTAAGTTATATAAATGAAGTTTTTTTTAATCAAATGAATCGTTATTAAAAAGTATAATTCACGAAGCATTGTTAATTTTTCCACTTTAATTTAAGCTGTATAAAGATATATCATGAAAAATTACTTTGTTCATCTGTTTACTACTTTTTGTATCATGTGGTAATGATGATGATTCTGCTGCAGATGTTTTAGAGGATTTAGATGTTGCTGTTGAAGGAGAGCTATTAATCATTAGTAGCTATAGTTACTGTAGCACAACAAACTCTTATTGAGGCTAAGAAAACTATTTTTGGTAAATCGGATCTTTCGAATAGTTCAAAATAGATCGCTGCTTCTAAGTCGAATGCTTGTGCTTTTGATTATATTGTATTTAATAATGAAGACTAAATTATGTATTTACTTGTTGATGGCGAAACGATTTCTGTTTTTGGTGCTTATATCTTGAATGATGCAGCTGCTGGTAATGTATTTAGTATTGATTTAAAATCCAATCTTGGAGCCTCTAATCTCACTATTGCTTGATTAACAAATATTGTAGTGGTCGAAAGTGGAGATGACCTTTCTGCTACTTTTGATGTAGAATTGAGTATTCCGAAAAAAGCTGATTTTGATTTGTGAAGTTCGCTTCAAGGTAAGATTAATACTGTGAAAGAAGAGCCAATTGCTGAGAGTGTTGGAACTGCTGTAGAATGCAATCACGCAAAATTAATTAAAACTTGGTCGCTAGCCTCTGTTACTTTCGGTGGTGAAGATACAACGTCAAGATTCTTAGGCGAGCCATATTCTTATGAAGACGGTAACGTTGAAGAGGGAATGATAGAGGGTTGTAGTAATGCTAATTCTGAATCTTTCTCTATTTCTGCATTTGGTTTGTATTCAATTGTATGGCTCGGAGTAGTTAAGGAACTATTGTTGAAACTGATTAATGGTATTGGATCGGTACTGATTACACTTCTTTTTATACAGGAGTTTCAGAGGATGGAGAAATAGTTAAAATCATTTCTTTGATTGATAAAGAAGCAGTTTTCGTAGTAAATAGAGGTGTATATACTTTTATTGCACAATAAAATTTTTTATATAATGCAAAAAAAGTCTTTTATTCCAAGGCTTTTTCTATACCTTAATTTCTCTGAAAGTTAAATTAATTCGTACGCCAATTGAGAGTTTTGTTTTTGCAATCTGATGCTGCCAGTATTCCTGCATTTGGCCTCCCATGATTAATAAACTCCCGTGGGCTAATTTTATTTTCAAGCGCTCCTCTTTATGTGTTTTGTGTTTCAGATGAAAAAAACGTTCTTCTCCAAAACTAACAGAAGCTATTATTGGATGTTTCCCTAATTCCTTTTCATCGTCTGAATGCCAGCCGTTACTATCCTTTCCATTTCTGTACTGGTTCAGTAATACGGATGTAAAATCATTTTTTTCTACCGTTTTAATTTTATCTAAAAGCCCTGCCAGTGTTTTCGACATAGGCTCAGGATTCATTCGAATTCCAGAATAGCTATAAGGCTGTCTGTCTTTGCTATGAAGAGAAGTCAATCGAGGTTGCGGGTAAGTTTTTCCAAAAACAGTAATATGGTCTTGTCTCCATGGAATCTCACGGACTAAAATTTGAAAGAGTATATCTGCCTCTTCTTTAGTCCAAAAATTAGGGTAATAAAGTAATTCTGCATCTGGGATTTTAGGAACCCATGGAGATTCGTTTTCTGGAAAAAGTTCAAGCATATTCAAAAATACAGGTAATTTAACAATTTTCGTTATTTAGTTAGTTTAGCTTTTATTATATTTTTCCCAATCCTCAAACCAATTTTAAATGAATCAAAAAAAATCTTTTTTAAAAATGCAATGGGTTATAAATTAGCTGCAAAGGTAGAAACACCAGAAACAGCTCTTATCGGTTATGCGCTTTTTGCTCACTGTTTTAATTTTAATAAGAATTTTCTTGCAGTCCGCAATATTAGTGGTACCCTCAATAAAACTGGGATTGCTGTTTTGCTTTTTGAATTCACTGGCCTAGGAGAAAGTGGAGGTACTTTTGAACAGACCGATTTTTCATCTAATGTACACGATTTAGTCGCAGCTTCTCACTATTTAGAGGAACATTACGAAGCACCTAAAATTATTATTGGCAACTCTCTTGGAGTTGCTGCTGTTGTTTTTGCTGCAAAGCATCTTCCAAGTATTAAGGCAATTTCTGCCCTGGGAGCACCCTCCAATCTTCAGCATGTTAGCCTTCTTTTGAAATAAGAGATTAAAGAAATTGAACAAAATGGAGAAGCTGTTTTAAAAATAGGGGGGCAGAATTTTAAGATTTAAAAACAGTTTTTGGATGATTTAAACGAAAAGAATATGGAAGAAACCATTTGGGGATTTCAACTTACTTTTTGGTTCTACATTCTCCTCAGGATACTACAGTGGAAATTGAAAATGCAGCTCAGATTTATCAAGCTGCTTGGCATCCCAAAAGCTTTATTTCATCGGATGGTGCCAATCATTTATTGACCGACAAACGCGATTCTTTGTATGCTGGTGACATGATTGCACATTGGTCAGCACGCTACATCAATTTTTGAATTATTATTTTTTAAACAAATAATCAACTAAATTCATTAACTTTAATCTTAATCTTAATAGATTCCATAATATATATTCTTATGAAAGTACGCACAGGCTTTATCTTTTTATCCTTCTTAACTCTTACTTTAACGGGACTTATCTATATCTTTTATCAACCTATGCTTTGGAGTTTGACGGTTACTGCGCCGATAATTTTATTGGGTTTTTATGATTTGTCACAAAAACAACAAACCATTCTACGAAACTTCCCTGTACTTGGACATTTTCGATATATGTTAGAAGCCATTCGACCAGAAATCATGCAATATTTTGTTGAAACCGATACGCAAGGACGCCCAATCAACCGTATGTTTCGTAGTCTAATTTATCAACGTGCAAAGGATGTTACCGATACGGTTCCTTTTGGGACTCAAATGGACGTATATCGCTCTGGATATGAATGGATGGATCATTCGATGTATGCCATAGATGAAACTAAAATAGACACAAAGCCAAGAGTTACTATTGGTGGGAAGCATTGTACAAAGCCTTATTCTGCAAGTCTACTTAATGTATCCGCAATGAGTTATGGCTCGCTGAGTAAAAACGCTGTTTTGGCATTGAACAAAGGAGCGAAAATTGGAGGCTTTGCACAAAATACTGGTGAAGGATCGATCAGTCCTTTTCATCTAGAACCCAACGGCGATTTGGTTTGGCAAATTGGAACAGGATATTTCGGTTGTAGAACTAAAGAAGGCACGTTTTGCCCTGATTCCTTTGCAAAGAAAGCAAACTTAGATTCGGTTCGTATGATCGAAATAAAAATATCTCAAGGTGCTAAGCCTGGACATGGAGGGATTTTACCTGCTGCTAAAAATACACCAGAAATAGCCGCAATTCGCGATGTAGATCCCCATGTTGATGTGCACTCACCGCCCAGTCATTCTGCTTTTTCAAACCCTATCGAACTGATTGAATTCATTTCCTTGTTACGCGAACGTTCTAACGGGAAGCCAGTTGGTTTTAAATTGTGCATTGGTAAAAAATACGAATTCATTGACATTTGTAAAGCTATGATTGCTACTGGAATAACGCCAGACTTTATCACCATTGATGGAGGAGAAGGAGGCACAGGAGCTGCACCAGTCGAATTTTCCAATTCTCTGGGTGTTCCACTACGTGACGGATTGGCTTTTGCATACGACACCTTGGTTGGTTTCGGGTTAAAAGATGAAATTAAGCTAATTGCTTCGGGTAAAATATTCACAGGTTTTCACATTGCTCGTGCACTTGCATTGGGTGCTGACATGGTGAGTTGCGCTCGTGCTATGATGATGGCAATTGGATGTATCCAGGCCTTGGAGTGTAATACAAACTCCTGTCCTGTTGGAGTTGCAACCCAGAATAAATCGCTTATGAGTGGATTGGATGTAAACGATAAATCCGTTCGAGTAGCCAATTTTCACAGAAAAACCCTTAAGAGTTTTACCGAGTTGATTGCTGCATCGGGCTTGAGTTCTCCAGATCAGCTTGATCGTAAACACATCAATCGTCGTATTGGAATGAATATCATTAAAAAATATGATGAAATTTTTCCCTACACAAAACAAGATGCGTTGTTGTAAATCGGATTTTAATACTCCGACAATCTGTTGTCAATACGAAAAGAGGTTACTCCTTTATTTTTGATTTTTTCCATCAGCGGATGCTTTACATTGATCAGGTAATTTGACTCCGTAGGATTCAATGCACTTGGGATTTCTAAAGTGTCAATATATAAATCATCAGGTAAAAGATCCATGTCAATGCTGACCAATTTTTCTAGAATTGCCAAGGACGAAGTTCAAGCACAGTACAAAATGGTTATTCCCCTAGGATTTCAGCCTCCACCCGAACGTTTGGTTCCATTTCCACTAAGATCTTCAATATTTTTTTTGTAATACGATAAACGATCATAAGAATACACCCTATTCGATTTTGATTAATTCATCGTGGACCATAACCATACCCAAACTTGTTTCCATAAGCTCATGGTGAGTTTGGTTGTTCAACGGGAGGTTGAGTCTGTCCATCCAGATAAGGAGTTTTTCTTTATTGTTAAAAACAGTTATGTCTTTATGAAAAAGACGACAAAGTTCAATGAGTTTTTCGGAGGCTCCAAGATCGAGTAATTTCCCAGGGGGATTCCGCTGTAATGTGCGTTCCAAAAGATGTATGATTTTAGAAAGTTGTTTTTGCGAAAGATTCGAGTACTTTTGAAAAGAAGCAATGGAACTGCTTTTGATTCCTGTGCGAATAAGCTTCAGATAACTGAATGAGGCATTACTCCCGTTCCGATGAGTTGTTCTTTAAGTTTAACCACTTGAAAACAGTTTATTGTTCTAGACTTAATGGAGTAATAGCTACAAGCATAAAGCGAATTTTAGAACAAATATAGCGACATTTGTCGGTTGA